>BNJS01002681.1_pt1 | contig 135007 bp, 214 predicted proteins | sample 8540461 | NCBI WGS metagenome assembly BNJS01 (sample SAMD00202454, study PRJDB9452) | human saliva metagenome | isolation source: human saliva | place: Japan
TCCCGCCACGCGTTGGCAGTGAACGTCGACGTGGACTGGTACGAGCCCTGTGCCTTGCTGTTCGCTGCAGTATGCGGTGAAGGGTCAGTACGCGCCGGCGTTCTTCCGGCGGAATGCCGGTCTGTTGTCTTCAACCAAAGGGTTGGGTGTTCGTTGTCGTCAAAGCCGAGATCGATTTGGCCTGAAGTCGGCGTGTAGCGGATTGTCGGCCAGTGTTTTAATCTAGGTTGTGAAATTTCTGTTTCATTTGCATAAATTTGCCAGTTCTGTTCGACGGCGTGCTGATGTGTCTTGTCGCTGGCGGCGGCAGGGGTGGAGTTCTTCCAGTATGCGTCGGAACAGTTGGTTGCAGGTTGACGGCGGCGAGCGGACGTTTTGGTGTCAGCGATTGGGCGTGCCAATGATAAAGCTGTTCGAGCAGGTGGGTTGGGCGATATAGTTTGATTTGCTGGAGCTTGGTTGGCGTCATCTGCAAGGGGAGTTGGTTTGCTTTCGACTTGCAGAGCTGGTCATCGGTTTCATTTGTGTGCCGATCGGCGATGAAGCGTTGTTGTTGGCGGATGTTGTCGTCGTGCGTTTCTAATAGGCGGTTGATGGCGTAATAGCCGGTCTTGCTTTGGGGGCATCTTTCATCGTTCGGTGGGGAAGGTCGTTTTCACCGTGCGGACAGGCTTTGCGACAGCCGTTTACCGGCAGCATGTTGCGCGAGAGCTACTAAAACGGTCAGCAGATGGTTAAGGGAATGGATAAGGCGGGATAACGCTGTGGAAGGCTGCGGCCATGGTCGGCGCGGTATTCGTTTTCTTGTATGACGGCGATTGGGCCGTGTGAACCGTGGTGAGATAGATTCGTGATCATCCGTCGTCCGCGGAAGTGGTGAAGCCGTCGGACAGATCTGTAGGGATATTCAGACGGGCCTTTTACGGACGTTGGTGAGGTGAGGGAATCGCTGTCTATATCGGTTTTCTCTTTTTTGAAGGAAGTGCGGATGTTGACGTAAAGGTCGTCTTGTAATTCTTCTGTTTCGTGATAGGTCGTATAGAGGGAAAATCCGCCGGCTATCACGGCCCAGCGTGAAACGGCGGTGACGGCCAGGTTGATTCTGGCTTGCAGTGAGTTTTTGATGAGTCAAATACGGTTCATGCCAAATGTTGTGTGAGGTGGTTTGGTGTTGGATTGTAACGGGTGAAAATTAGTAGAAAATAGTTTTGTGTGCGTTCTAGGTGCAATTTCTTGTGTAGGGTCAATGGTTGATTGTTATGATTTGAGAGTTTCGTGGATGCGATGGCTGTAATGTGGCAAAATCGGTAAGAAAATCATGAAACATTTATTTTAAATGGGGGAGGAGAGCAGGCTTGATTTTCGTAAATTTCAGGGTATATTGCGGCGGTATCGAAAAATGGCGGGATATTCGGCGACTCTTCGAATAGTTATTAAATCTATAATGGCCGTCTGAAATTTGTATTTGGACGTTGTTGCTTGGCGGTAAAAATGCCTGTGCCGCTTTCGATTAGATTAATTTGGAATGGTTAGGAACTGTAATCATGGCTCAAACGATTCTTCGGTTCATGTAAAACAATTTTGTTTTTGCTGTCATGCTTATCGGTATGGTTTGTTATTTTTATTTATTGGGGTCTCGGATATACAACCACAATCGTGACGATGTTTGCTGGCCCGTTTTCGGTGTGTTTCATGGCATTCAATATCGGCGGGAAATCTTATGTAATTCGTTTGGTACGTCGGTTGGCTGGTACTTTGACCATTCCCAAGCTGATTGTGGCTGCCGTTTTGAAGTCAGCGGTGCCGTGATTGAGGGGGAGTAACGTCGGCATACGTAACGGTATTGTGCAGATGAAGCCTGCCGATGAGCCTATGGTTCGTTTTATCTGTTGTCCGCGCTGTTGGCTGCTGTTTTGATGGTGTTTGCTGCGAAAAAGGATTGCCGGTATCCACTGCGCGCGCAATTATCGGCGGTATCGTCGTGATTGTGTGTTGGGCTCTTTGCTGGGTGGGGTGTTGGTGTGTTTGGTGTTTTTGGGTTTTTGGGTTTGGGTGGTTTGGTTTTTGTTTTTGTTTTTGGGTGGGTTTTGGTTGTTGTTTGGTTTTTGCTGATTAGCATTGGGCACCGTTTAATGTTTGAAGCATTGCCGGCAGACTGTTGGAGTGTGGTATGGAGGATGCGCAAATTTACGGTGAAATGGGTTTTATCGAATGAATTAGAGTCAGCCTACATAAGGGTTGCGTAGTATTATTGATCAACGCAAAATAATATCGATGCATATAAGCATTGCATTCATGGGTGCCTCTGGTTTTCGTTCTCTTGGTGGGATGATGATTTGCCTCTATGCTGATTTTTGAAGTTGAAAAGTCTGGATCTTGGTATGAGTGAGTTGTGGGTTATCTGACCATACTTATGATTGGTGCCGGTATTTGGTTGCTTAACCTTTGTTTATGCAAAACTTTAAAGCGCAAGGTTTGTCCAAATCAACTTTTTAATGTTCTCTGGATGGTGTTTACAGCTGCTGGGTTCGCATTAGTCATGGCGCAAATGACGTTTGCGAATGCTATCGGGCCGTTTGCAGCCATTATGGATGTATTGCGGACAGATGAAATAGGTGTTTCCGCACCTGTGCCTCAGTTGTTTTGCTGACGTTTGGGTATCCTTTGGTTGTCGGTTTGTGGTTTTATTGGTAAAAGTCATTGCATTCTTAGGGACAAATTTGGAGGAAATGCATCCTTCGTCAGGTTTTATGCTTGGAATTGCGGCTTCCCGTGGTTGTGGCCGCCTCTTTAGGTTGACTGTGTCCAGTACACATATCTTGGTTGGTGCGGTTTTTAGGATTGGTTTGTGAGTCGTAATGCTGGGTGGAAGCAATGAAGCTGATTTATTGTGGGTAATTACATTCTGGCTGTTTGGTTTTGTCTATAGGTTGTTTTCTAATATTATGGGCTATTTTAGTTAATTCTGGAATGTATATTTTGGGGATAAATTTTGTCAGATGCTGATGAAATATTTGTAATAAGCTTAAAAGCTTCCTCTGTGCTTGAAATTGTTGTTTTGGAATGGGGAAATTTTTGATAGGTTAAATTTTTATGATATGGGATTATTAGGTTTTGGTTCAGAATAAAACCCTTAGCAGTATTAAACTGGACGCTATCAACTAAGCATTGAATATAAAGATATTATTTGTATGTTGTTTGTTGACTAATCCGTAGCAGGGTGATGTGGGATGTTTGTTCTGTTCTTTATTGAGTTATTATCCGCGTAGTAATATCGTTGGCAGGATGTTTTAAAGTGAGGAGCAATGGGATAATGCGTGTGTTCCTATATTTAAACAACAGTATATTTCTTGCGTTTCAGATCCAAGCAAGAATTCAAAATTTAAAGTGTTATTTTCTTCAGGATTTTAAATAGATTTGTAATTGTTCGTCATGATAGTTGGTAACATTGGAAGTGGCTGGGTCAGAGGTCTGCAAGTATTTTTGCGTGAGATGTCTCAGGATCAGGAGAAGATGTTTGGAGGTGAATCATTATTTATCGATGGTAAGAGAGGTGAGGATGGGTCTATTGGTTCATTCATAAACTTTATCTGATGCATTAAATTCAGGTTGCTTCTGATATTTCATTTTGAGTTTATGAGTGATGGCTCGTGTGCGGTTTCGTGTGATGGGCGGTTGAGGTTGTGCGACTATATTGTTGCAGTACGTGTGCTGTTGCGTCACGTATTAAGGTGATGGCAAGTTGGATATTTCTGAAAGAATGTTCTCAAGATGGACGATCAATTGCTTTTTCTTTTATGGTAGACCCATAGATTTTCGTGTGAGTATATTGCCAGGCGTTGTTTGGTGAAAAGGGGTTGGATGCGTGATTTGATTCGGATGCAGCATCGTTGAATATTGATCTGTCGGGTTTGAGAAGATTTTAGAAGGAATTGTTGGAGCAGTCATCGTATGTAGGATGGTTTATTAACTGGGTCCTACAGGTTCTGGTAAAACTGTTTCTTTGTATGCTTGTTTGAATATTTTAAATACCTAGGGGTAAATATTTTGCAGAAGATCAGCGGAGATTAATTTACCTGGAATGTAAAGTAAATGTTAATGATAATAAGGGTTAACTTTTGCAGCTGCTAAAGTGTTTGCGCCAAGATCAGATATTATTATGGTTGGTGAGATTCGTGGTTTGGAACCGTAGATATTGATAAGCATCGCAGACAGGGCATATGGTTTTTTCTACTTGTATAACAGTACTTCTGCAACATTGTCTCGTATGTTGGATATGGTGTTGCACCATTTTTAAGCCAGTTCCGTTAGTGTTATGTACAATTATTGCATGGTTGTGCCCAAAATTGTAAGGAACCAATGGAAATTCTCCTGGGCAGCCTTTAAAAGGCGGGTTTTTCAGATGAAGTTTAGTAAGATTGGACAATGTGTCGGGCGGTAGGGGTTGTGATATGCAGAGTTGTTATAAGGCGTGCTGGTGTGATATAGTGCCAATTACAGATGAAATGCAAAGTGATTATGGAAGGTTGGAACAAGTATATGTCAAAAATGGCATATGAAGAGATATTGATCTACGTCGAGCAGGTTTATTGAGGTAATGGTGGTATTTCTCTAGAAGAAGTGTTACTCGCCAATGATTAATTTGGACTGAAGTATGGATTGGAATGAAGATAAATAAAATAAATGGTATCGTTTTACTGAAGAAACATACATAAAGTTGAACAGATTGTACGTGGTGAGTCGTTTGCAGCTAATGAGGATGGGGTTAGAGAAAAATTATTGCGTCGAGGATTAAACCCTCCATCACTAAAGTAAAGCCACCCAGTGAAGGAATTACTCAAGCAGATATTACGGTTTTTATCGACAAGCTATTGTGATGAAGCTGGATTGCCTTTAATGAAGCTTTTGAGATTGTTGCTAGAGGACATGTGTATCGATGACTCAATTATTGATGGCTATACGCAGGCGATGTGGGGCAGGTTCTTCCATGGGGGCTGTGTTTGAAACATCCTAAATGTTTGATAAGTTTTATTTAACTTAATTTGCGGGTGGAGCTGGTGGTGTTAGAACATTTGTTAGATAAGTTGTATACAAAGAGAAACTCAGTCTGTTAAGAAAAGTTAAATCTGCTCTGCTTATCCTAGCTGTTGTTGCAGTGGCGGTTATATTGGTTGTGTAATGATGATGTGTGTATTGCCTGCATTTGGTAAGTTTATAAGGATATGGGTGCTTTGAGTTGCTAGGTTGACACAAATGTTAATGAGTGAATATTTTTTTGTTGAATATGGTTGGATTGTAGTATTGGTTTTATGGGATGGTTGTTGGGTTTGTTCATTTACATCGAAAGTTCTGGGCTTGAAAGGTAGATGATTAGTACTTAGGTAATGTTTGGTGATATTGTACGAAAGGCTACTATTGCTAGATGGGCTCGGACGACGGCTAGTTTGTTGCTGCAGTGTTCCTTTGGTTGATTGATTTAGTTGTTGGTTCTTAATAATATTTTATATGAAGATGCTATTTCAATTAGTCACGGTAAATCAGGTATGTGTTAACATCGGGATGCAAGTGCTGTCTTTCCTATGTTCTGTAAATGACTATTGGTGAAGAGTCTGGGTCGTTGGATGATATGCTAAATAAAGCAGCTGATTTTTATGTATGGGAAGGGGTAGATTGCATTTCTCAATATCCTCTTTGAGTGGAGCCTATCATTAATGGGTGGTTCGGAGTATTATTTATTTTTATATTTGGTTGCTATGTTGTTTGCCTCTGTTCAATATAGGTAATGTTGTCGGTAAAGGCTTGATTTTACATGGATTTAGAAACTTATTCTTTTGGATTGTCATTTAGCTGTTGTCTTTGGTTTGTTAGTTGGCAGTTTTTAAATGTAGTGATTTATCTTATTCCTGTTATGAGTGGAACGTGAATGGACTGTTTTTGCAAAGACATCTAAATATTGATTTTAACTGTGAAGAAAAAGGTATTTAGTTTAGCTAAATGGCATCGATGTCAAAATGTTGGAGTTAATTAAAGCCTTGTGAATATATACCCGTATGGTTATATTTATTGAAGGGTAATGTCATAAGTGTCACGTCCATATCGTTGCGGTATCCATTGGTTGGAGAATTTTGACTGTGTGTATTCGGTATTGTTGCAGTCTGTTATGGATGGTCTTGGGTCACTTTAAGGTTTTATATTTTCCGCAATTTGATAGCGTTGATATTTATTGGTGCGGATACTAATATTTCCTGATTGAACTTACTAATCCTTTAATTTGGTTGGGATTGTTTAATTCTGGGAATGGGTTGGTGGATTGAACAATCGCTTTTGGAGCGGTATTTGGATATTTAAGTTTATGGTTTTTGATAAATACAAAACGATTCGCTGTATAGATGGAATCGGTGGTGGAGTTTTAAATTGTTAGCAGCTTTGGGGCTTGGTTGGGTAGTTTGTGTACCTGTGAGTCCTTGTTGATAATCGGCATCCCTGGCTGGTAGTTATGAGTTTAGAAGGGTCAGCTTTGCATTCGGTCCCAGCTTAGCTATTGCTGGATGGGTAGTGTTTATTGCCTGTGATAGAAGTGATTTGCTGGTGTGGTGTTGGTTGCACCAGTCAGGGTTGTATAGTGACGATTTGGATTGGTTTACCGATTGGGATCAGCGTGGAAAGATCACAGGCCGCTGAATTTTGCGTTTTTGGGTGTTCCTTTGCTGGATGCGGATGCGGTTATTGAGAGAATTGATTTGGGAGGAATGGCAAGGCGTTGCCTTTGATGCGGAAATGTTTTGGTGAGTCAGTTTTATGGGGGATCGTTCGTGTTTTGATGATGCGGCAATTGGTTTTGCAGACAGTAGTAAGAGGCGGATTTAGAAAATATGATGTTGCCTTTGATTATGGAAGTAATATTTATATCTTAACAACTATGTGAGTTTGAAATTCCTTTTTATGAAAAAGGAATTTCAGACATGTTCAGCATGTTTACTGTTAGATGCGTGATGAATCAACTGAATAAGTCGTGTTATAAACAATTTTTCAGAGTTGGAGGTTAGAAAAATTATTGCGGTACAGAGTGAGAATAAGCTCAATGTATTGGATGGCTGATGAGGTTATCTTTAATAATGGAAACAAGGATGAATTGACGTATAAGATATTGCGTCTGTTCAGTTATTATCAATCTTGTTTTAATGGTTTAGAAACGGATATTGAGATGATTACTTTCGGACACCCTTTGTCAGAACGGGTTCGTAACTTTTGCGGATTGAATATTTGTTTGCGTTTCCAAGATGAGGATTGTATGTGCGATTCTGTTTGGGCACATCATTTGGCGTTAGCACGTTGTTTAACATCGTGGGTGTCGGCCGTGTAAAGTTGAAACTGGATATTTGCGAATTGGACGTCAAAAGTAAAATGATGGCGTAGAACCGTGATCAATCCATATTTGCTGGAAGATTTGAAAGGTTGCGCAAGGACTTTTTGGATGGCAAAAGTTTGTTAACATTCGTGAAAATGAATGGTTGATGGCGATTAAACAGCGCATGCTTGTGCTCTGAGGGACCAGCCGTTTGATGGTGTCTTGTTTTGCAAAGGCGGCCTTTTTGGGAACGTAAGGCTGATTTGCAGAATTGGATTTGTGCTGTGCCTACTTAATTGTATTTTCCGTATTGTTGGGCATTTGCGAAAAATTTGTGGAGTAAATTGTTTCGTAAAGGTGGTAATTATCAACGTCCTAGTTACATGGTATTCATATGTTGAGCATAGAAGTGATTAGGCAGATGAGCTATATCGGAGTTCTGCAATAAGTATTTTTTACCCATATACGCTTTCTAGCCGTATCAGATGGCTATAAGGGGTTCTCAGCTGTCTGGATATACGGTTAAAATGATTATGGGCGTTTTGATCCGGTGGTGGATAGTGAATTCGATATGCGAAAGATAAAATGTCCATATGTTCAGAGTGGTCTTCAGCCAATTGTCGGCCTTTTGCAGTAAACGTTGTAAAGATAGTTTGGGTGCTGGGCTGATGAGGGATTGTCGTGATGATTGGTGTAGGAAGATTTTTTGTTGGAACTGCAGCGGGTTGAGGTAAATTCCTAGAGGGGTTGGTAAATAAAATTGTGAATATATCTTTCTTGTTTTATTCTGTGCCGCAAGTGGTTTATTGTTTCCAATTTTTTAGTTTAATCAAAATGAGAGACTGCTTGCAGTCTTTTTCTTTTGAAAAATTAGCTACGTTTGACATGTTGCCAAATTTTTGGTTAAATTTGTCTACGCGACCGGTTTATCTACGATTTTTGGGTTCAGTGTAGAACGGGTGGCATTGTGGGCAAACCTATGTTAAGTTTTTCTTTTTTCCATTGAAGATTTGGTTATAAATTTGTTGCAAGAGCAAGTAACATTAATTCGCGATAATCTGGATGAGTATTTTTGTTTCATTTTAATTCCTTTTGGTTGGCGGGCTGGGGATGTGCCTGTGCTTCAAAAATATCCCTGTCGGGCTTGGCGGAGTTATGGCCTAAATGGTTTGTGTGTATGATTTGTTTTTATCTTTTGCCCATTTGGTTGTTTTCCGGTTAGTGATGGGGTGGGACTTTCATCTGGAGGCTATACGGCTCTTGATCACACTGTCTTGGTTTTCTGTCTTGAATGTCGATACAGCAGCTTGAGTTGTAGCTTGTTTACCGATCAATGTTGCCGCATTTGAGCAACAACAGTGTCGTTCAGGCTGTCAATCAGTTCCGCCTTGTAAGGCCGGTCTGAATTTCCAGTTCGGTAATGCGTTGCGTCAAGTTCTTCCATTTACAGCTTCGCACGGCGACGTCCAGCCGGCAATCATCAGCCGGGATAATCGTATAGCCAGTGGATAAAGGTGCAGATAGCTTGGTCACGCGGATATGGTCGTGTTGGCCGTCCGGCGATTCAGTCCCATGGTCCGGACCCAAGGTCGAGATCTGATGCGCCTGCGTCACCCAATGCGCCGGCAGTGCCGACGGTGGCTACGGTTGCCAATGAAGGAAGGTGAAAGAAGCCGAGCGCCAGTACAGTGCGGTACATCGTCGCCGTAATGGTCGGCGGGAATTGGGAAAAGGAAGAGCCGAGTGCCCATTGCTTGCAGCAGGCCACCGACCAATAGCGCATGACCGATGCCGCCATGCCTTTGGTATGCCGCCGAACATCGCCATGCTGTTTTTCCACCAAGGCTGGATGTCGCCGGTTGCTTTCATGACCGCCGCAAAGTCGCCGGGCGGCCAATCATATAAAGCCAGACCATCGCCATCATTTAATACCTTCGCCAAACCACATCGTTGGCGGCGATTCCGATTGATGACGCCGGGCATCATGAATACCGCAGAACCTTCATTGCCCTAAAACAGCGCGTCTTTGATACTTCAACTGTACGGCGAAGCAGCGTAATCGCTATTGCCGACCACCATGCTGCAGTAGGCGGAAGGTTGCGCTGTTCGGCCGCTTTTTGATGATCCGGCCGTACCGATATCATTGGTTTGATAAAGACGCGGTTTGCGACGATCCAAGGCCAGCGAGTAAAGCCTGCCACCATGCCAGCAGGGACGCGTTGCTACGCATGACATTGATGTCTTTCACCTCTCCATGCCCGACGTGCGGATATCTGCCCAACAGAGGATTTCGTTGAGGAAGGTGCGCCGAATCCGTAAGGTAGGAACATATAAAATTGATCTACGGCGCAGGTAGAGTGACGCAGGCAATCGGCCGACTACGATCGATTTTCAGGCGGTTCGCATACCAGCAGCAACAGCGCGCACAATCAAGTCGGATAGAGGCGATATGGATGGGGACGACGTTTTGGCTCACCGCACCCGCGCAGCCAAGATGATGGATAACAACAGCCATTTTGACCGCTCACGGTTTTGAGAGTTTTGCCCGCGAGTTCAGGCGAGCGGACAATCGAGGCGGCCAATTGTACGCGTGCAGGCCGGGAATCGGTGATGCCATTACGAAAAGCAGCAGCATTACGCATACGACAACGCGATTGCGCCCGCCTCTCAAGCCTTCGTTAAAGCGGAAATAATGCCGGTTTTGAGTCACTTCTCCCGGCGCATGTCCCGTTACGTGCGGCGGCGTCACCTGCCGCAGTCCGCCGACAAACGCCCCGATTGCCGGCTCAGCGCTACATGTACCGCACGCGATAGCGACCAATGCCAACATCGACGATCACGGCGGCGATTACGACGGCGTGCGTCGTATGCTGTAACATCTTCCTCCTCATTGCAGATGGTTGACGACGGTCGTCAAAGCGGAGTGGGCAGACAGTCTAATTGTTAACGATTTCTCGATATTAACGCCGGTGCTACTAAAACACGCAAAAGCATCGGCCGTCCCAGAAAACCCGCTGTGAAAGTTTGAAAAACGACTTCGTCTACTTACTTGCGCTGGAGAACGATTGAAACTCATTCGACAGCGTTTCAGACGGCGCTGTGTTCGGATTGCCGTCTACCAGTGTCGAAATTTGGTCATTCGCTTGTGTGCGCGCGGCGTATTAACGCATGAGTGCCGGGTAAAGACTCCGTTTCAAAATGCCGTTCGGCTTTGGTTCCTAATCTCGAACGCGCCGTGTTCGCCGTCTGTGGTCAGCGTCAGGTTTTCAGACTGGCCTTTTGCAGGAGCGAGGAGCGGATGGGGTGGCAAAAACGGACATCCCAATCGGCCAGCCAGTTGGCGATACGATTCTTCACATCATCCGCCGCAACGGACTGCAGTCCGATCGTCCAGGAAAATCAGGCCAAGTCTGAAACCTGTCGGCCGCATTCCTCCAGCATGAAAGCTTCGAATGCCTGCAGTCGTAGCGCGGCATCGTGCGGCAGGTCGGGGCGGAGCCAGCCAACTGCTGTCGTAGCGGTAAAGCCAGCGGCTTCAGCACCCGTCGAACGCGGGCCACAGCCATGCGCGTTTCGCCGGCGTCGTGACGTGCGGCATTGAGCGGATGGGCGTGCAGCCCGCATCCTGGATTTCCAGTTTGCTGGACAGCCGATCCGGTGCGGCATACCGTTCCGCATCGCTCCATCCCGTCAGCTTCTGCCCGAGCATATCCGGAACCGATGGAACCTGCCAGTCGGGCTGTTTGGGTGAGGTCAGCAGCCATAAAGTCAGGTTTGAACGGGTAAAACCGCCAGCCGTCCTCACACACATCGTTCAATCCCTCACCGCTGCGCCGCGCTCTTGTGCCGTTACACCGACAAGGCGCGACCGGATGCGAGTGCGCCTGATTCATGCCCGACTGCTGACAGACGGACTTGCGTGCCAAACCAGCGAAAGCAGGCGTGTCTGCGGACGGCCTCGAGTTCGGCATTATCGAAATTTCACGGCCTGCCGCCAAAGGCCGCGGGCGCAGCACGATGATGTTTCGGCGGGCGATGAGTAAGTGTCCGAAACGCGGCAGTGCGTAAAGGCCGGGCGTATCCGAACGGCACAGGTCTCTCAGACAGCCTGTTCAATGAAGGGATGGCAGGGGTCCGATTCGTCATGGTTCGGCATTGTTCGGATTGGCGTTATTTTACGCGCTTTTCCGCATGAGTGAGGATTTCGCATGATGTTTATAGTGTACGAGCGTTTGAAGATAGATGAAAATCTGTTTGTGAGGCTGTGTCTGATGGTACGAATCAGGCCATCGAAACTGGAAGGTAAACGTCAATAGAAAAGATTTTCCATCGTGCTGCGTAAATCCATCCGCTGGTCGCTGCTGGAATGATATACTGCTGCCCGTATCGGGTGCAATGACGGCGGCTTATGCCTGCTATCCTCCGCCAAGCAAGACAGATTGTTTCAAAACCGAAGTCGTTGTGTGAAGGGCTGCCGCCGTTCAAGTGTCCGATGTCGATCGGGCGGGATATTGGCTGGAAGCAGCGGCTCAGAAGGGTGATACGCTGCTATACCATGTGTCGCGCCACTGGCTTGGGCGATGCGGATGTGCCAATGCCTGAAAGGCTGATGGCGAAGACGGCGGTATCGACGAGGGGTACAACGGCTTCGTTCAGGAGCGGAAGCCATCGGTGTTTTAGTGGACGGCGGCAACCGGCCGGCCGCCATCAGTTTTCAACGATGACGATAATGGCGACCTGATTGCCATCGGGAAAATCAAAAGGAGAGTGGCAGCGAGCGCATCAGAAATCGAGATGAAAAGCCCTGCCGACACTGAAATCCGTCGTTGTCCGCACCTCCTGCCAAAAGGGTTCGTTGGCGCAAGCAGACGTAGAGCATCGAATGCGTGAATCGCTGCGATATTTTCAGCGAACAATTCAATTTGGACGATTTGAAAGGGGCGATCAAATACGCCTCTAACAGCAGCATGTATTTCCGTGGACGGGAAATGGCGGCAGGCGATATCTTGGCGGTGTAAGTGTAAAGCGGTGGAAACCTATCGAGGCTTACTACTACGAGCAAAGGCGATGAGGCGGCAGCTATTACGATTATGACGGCGAGCCGTTGAAGTCCGACAGTCTGAACGGCTTTTCCTTTATGCCGCTATGCAAAGCTACCCGCGTTTCACTCACCCTACGGCATCCGTGTCCATCCCGTGCTGCATACCGTTAAAAATGCACAGGCGCTAGACTATGCCGCCCCGCCCGGCACGCCGGTTTATGCGCCGGCAGACGGTACCGCACCTTCAAAAGGTTGGAAAGGCGGCTACGGATATACGTCAATGCTGATGCACAGCAACGGAGTGAAAACGCTATATGGCCATTTAAGTGCTTTCTCTCCCTCAAAGGCCATGTGAAAGGCGGGCAGAGTCATCGGCTTTGTCGGTTCCACCAGCCGCTCTACCGGTCACGCCTGCATTATGAAGCACGGATTAATGGTCAGCATGTCAACCCGACCACAGTGGCATTATGACCCCGAAAATGGAAAAATCCATCTGGCTTCTTTCAGCGGCGACGGCAAGCCGAAGACACAATGGCAGTCATTCAGTGATTTGCCGGTTACGGTGGCGCAGCTTTATTGATTGTTTCTTTAATTAAGAGATAGTGTATTAGAGCCGTCTGAAACCTGTTTTCGGTTTTCAGACGGCCTTTTTCAATCAAACCGCTTACGCGCGCGTTTTTCAAAGCAGCATGGCGGGCAACTCTTTGCCTTCCAAGAATTCAGGAACGCACCGCCGCCGGTGGAGAGGTAACCGATTTGGTCGGTAACGCCGAGATTTGGCAATCGCCGCCAGCGTGTCGCCGCCGCCCCGCAATCGAGAAGGCTTTGCTTTGGGCGATGGCTTTCGGCAGGGCTTTCGTGCCGCCTGCGAACTGGTCAAACTCAAACACGCCGACCGGACCGTTCCATACCGATAGTACCTGCGGCTTTGAGCAGTTCGGCAAGCGCGGCGGCGGATTTCGGACCGATGTCCAAAATCATATCGTCTTCAGCAGCGTCGGCACGTGTCTTTTCACGACCGCTTCGGCATCGGCGGCAAAGGCTTTGGCAACGAGCGACATCGGTCGGCAGCAGTACGGAGCCGCCTGGCCGCCATTTTCGCCATGATTTTTGGACTCTTCCACCGATCGTGTTCCGCCAGCGATTTGCCAATGGCTTTCGCCTTTTCCGCCAAAAGAAGGTGTTGGCGATGCCGCCACCGACGATGAGTTGGTCGACTTTGTCCGCCAGCGATTCGAGGATGGTCAGCTTGGTGGACACTTTGCCTGCTCGCGACAATCGCCACCATCGGGCGCGGGCTGTTTCAAGGGCTTTGCCCAAAGCGCGTCGAGTTCGCCCGCCATCAATACGCCAGCGCAGGCACAGGCGCGGCTTGGGCGACAGCTTCGGTCGGAGGCTTGGGCGCGGTGGGCGGTGCCAGAACGCATCGTTGACGAACACGTCGCACAAGGCGGCATAGGCTTTGCCCAGTTCCAAATCGTTTTTCTTCTCGCCTTTGTTGATGCGCACGTTTTGCAGCGCATGACGACATCGCCCGCGTTCAGGGCAGGGTTTGTTTTCACGCCAGTCGTTCAATACTTTCACGTCTTTGCCCAGCAGGCCGCCCCAAGTGCGCGCGGCAACGGGCGCAACGTCGTCTTCGAGGTGGAACTCGCCTTCGGTCGGGCGGCTCAAGTGGGTCATCACGATAACGGACGCGCCGTTGTCCAAGCAGTATTTGATGGACGCGAGCGAGGCGCGGATACGGGTAGTCGTCGCTGATTTTGCCGTCTTTGAACGGCACGTTCATATCGGCGCGGATGAGGACGGATTTTTGCCCTGCACGTTTTGTTCGGTCAGTTTTCAGAAATGCCATGATGTATCCTTTGTGAAAGTTGGAAATGGTGAAGGCGTTGAGTTATCCGCCGACGTTTGAAAGACGTAAAGGCCGTCTGAACAGCTATAATCCCGTTCTGGACGTGCGCCTGAGACAGGAAAAACGCAGCCACGCATCATCCCGCTGGCGGCTTGCCCTCGGCACATCGAACAACTGGCTCTTGCCTTGCACGCCGAATGGCAGGACTTCGCACCGTGGAGCGAAATGGAGAAAATCCGCGCCTATTATGCCCGCTGTTTTGGACGGCGGCGGTTTGCCGCTGGCCTGGCTGGCGGTGGACGGCGAGAACCGCCTGCTCGGTTCGGCGGCTTTGAAGCGGCACGACATTGCCGAATTGCCGCAATACGAATACTGGCTGGGCGACGTGTTCGTGCTGCCCGAAGCGCGCGGGCGCGGCATCGGGGCGCGTTTGATCGAACACGCGCTGCAACAGGCGCGGGAAATGGCCTGCCCGAGCTTTTACCTCTACACGCCCGACGTGCAGGGCCGTGTATGCCAAATACGGCTGGCGCGAAATCGAAACGCGTCGGCACAACGGGGAAACCGTGTCGGTGATGCGGCTGGCTTTTGGGCGGGAGGAAGGGAGGCCGTCTGAAAGTCAGGTTCAAAGGCCTTCCCATCCGTTGAAATGGTTTTCAGACGGCCTTGTTTGCATTCGACGCGTACTTTTTGTACGGCCGCATCCAGATTTTTGCTGTCAACGCCGCCGAGTATGGCCTCTTTCTTGCCGCACTTCACCGCTTCTACGGTGGTAAACGGTAACGCTCCGACGCTGTTGCCCAGATTTTTCATGAAACTGCGGTTGTCTTTGCCCGCGTAGTGCCAGATCGGAGGAAACGGGCGTGGTTTTTCAGGAAGGGCGGCAGGTTTTCTTTACGGTCGATGGCAATGCCGATCAAATCGATGCTGCCTTTTTTTCTGTTTTTATACCAGGCCGACATTTCAGGCATTTCCTTCACGCAGGGTTTGCAGTACGACCCCAGAAATTGATGATGCGGACGGGGCTTTAGATTGTTCAAATCCTGCGGTTTGCCGTCGGGGAAGGAAACCAGGTCGGAAGCGGCGGCGGGCAGTACGGTCAGCGCGAGCAGCAGGGCGGTCAGTTTGGCATTCATGGCGGATACTCCGTGGTTTGGGTCTAAACGCCGCCATTATAAGCCTTTCCCGGCAGATGGGTTTGAGTGCGGGCAAATTTTGCCGACAACCCCGCTCGGGCTTACAATACGCCTTGTCCCCAACCTTCACGGAAAATGACGATGACCGCCGTTACCCTTTATCACAATCCCCGCTGTTCCAAATCCCGCGCCGCCGCCGATTATCTGGCGCAGCAAAACGTGGAAACCCGTATTGTCCGCTACCTCGACACGCCGCCGGACATCTCCGTGCTGCGCGAAATCTTCGGCAAGCTGGGTCTGGCCGACGTGCGCGGCATGATGCGGGTGAAAGACGATTTATACCGCGAATTGAAACTGGACGACCCGTCGTTGGACAATGAAGCCCTGCTGGTCGCGATTGCCGCCCATCCCGCCCTCTTGGAAAGGCCGATTGCCGTCTTGGGCGGCAAAGCCGCCATCGGCCGCCCGACGGAAAATATTGCGGCTTTGCTGGCGGGAGAATAGGCCGTCTGAAAAACGGATTCAGGAAAGGAACAGGATTTGCATCGCCCGTTTTCGGCACACCGCTCGCTGTGGGCTTACCCTGTGGCGCGGCATCAAAATCAGCATCGTCCTCATGATCATGCTGCCCGTATTTTGCGGCGTGCAGGTGTATCGTTCGGGGGCTGCCGCACTGCCGCAGGATTACAGCGGCGACGCGGCAGTGGTGCTGGGTGCGGCAGCCCCCGAACGATTCGCGCCCTCGCCTGTGTTCCGCGAACGCATCAACCACGCCATCGTGCTCTACCAAAGCGGCAAGGTGCGCAAACTGGCGTTTACAGGCGGCGCGATAAAGCCGGGCTTTATGAGCGAGCAGGCGGAAGTGGGTATGCGTTACGCCGTGCGGCAGGGTGTGCCGGTACGACATCCTGGTAGAAAAACCCTCGCGCACCACTTACGAAAACCTGTACAGCATCCGCCCGCTGCTCAACGAACAAGGGTTGCAAAACAACGTGATTGTCAGCGACCCGCTGCATCTGGCGCGCGCCGGAGTGATGGCCGAAGACTTAGGAATGGAGGCCGAACTACCGGCCACGCCGACCACGCCGCCTACACCGACCGCGCCGACAAAATCAAATTCTGGCTGCGCGAAACCTTTTACTGGCCGGTTACTACATCTGGCGCGTCGGGACACGGCTGATGGCGTTTGCCGGACTGGGCGGTTAGTGAAACCGCCTTGCCGCAGGCGGCCGAATCTGCCACCATCCGCCCCGCACTGCAAGAGTTGATGGGCGCCAACCTGCTTTTTACGGTTTTGACAGGTAAAGTAAGGTGGACGGCCGCGAAAAAGGCCGATGTGGCTTCGTTCGAACAGAACGGCGCAATCCGAATCCCGCTTGAATGCGGGTATTTTGCCCGTTTTCCCGGCCGTCTGAAACGGAAAAAGATTTTTCAGACGGCCTCACAGACAAACAGGCCGTCTGAAAACGGCCTGCCCGAAGAAAAGACAGCCATGAGCGAATACCTTTTTCACATCCGAATCTGTTTCCGAAGGCCATCCCGATAAGGTGGCCGACCAAATTTCGATGCCATCCTAGATGCCGTATTGGCGCAAGACCCCAAAGCGCGCGTCGCGGCGGAAACCCTGGTAAACACCGGTTTTGTGCGTGTTGGCGGGCGAAATCACCACCACCGCCCATGTGGACTACATCAAAGTCGCACGCGAAACCATCAAACGCATCGGCTACAACTCGTCCGAGCTGGGCTTTGACTGCCAACGGCTGCGCGGTCGGCGTGTACTACGACCAGCAATCTCGACATCGCCCAGGGCGTGAACGAAGCGAAGGCATCGACCTGAACCAAAGGCGCGGGCGACCAAGGTCTGATGTTCGGCTACGCCTGGACGAAACCCGACCCTGATGCCGTTTGCCATCTATTGCAGCCACCGCCTGATGCAGCGTCAAAGCGATGCGCAAAGACGGCCGCCTGCCGTGGCTGCGTCCCGACGCAAAAAGCGCAGCTGACCGTGGTTTACGACAGCGAAACCGGCAAAGTAAAACGCATCGACACCGTCGTCCTGTCCACCCAGCACGACCCTGCCATCAGCCATGAAGAACTGAGCAAAAGCCGTGATTGAGCAGATTATCAAGCCCGTTCTGCCGTCTGAAAATGCTGACTGCCGAAACCGAAATACTGATCAACCCGACCGCCGCTTCGTCATCGGCGGCCCGCAAGGCGACTGCGGTCTGACCGGACGCAAAATCATCGTCGATACCTACGGCGGCGCGGCTCCGCACGGCGGCGGCGCGTTCTCCGGCAAAGACCCGTCCAAAGTCGACCGTTCCGCCGCTTACGCCTGCCGATATGTCGCGAAAAACATCGTTGCCGCCGGTTTGGCGACCCAATGCCAGATTCGGGTTTCCTACGCCATCGGCGTTGCCGAACCGACTTCGATTTCCATAGATACCTTCGGCACAGGCAAAAATCAGCGAAGGAAAAGCTGATTGCCTTGGTTCGCGAACATTTTCTGACCCTGCGCCCCCAAAGGCATCGTTCAAATGCTCGACCTCTTGCGCCCGATTTACAGCAAATCCGCCGCCTACGGCCATTTTCGGCCGCGAAGAGCCCTGAATTTACTTGGGAGCGCACCGACAAAGCGGCTGCATTGAAAGCGGCAGCGGGGCTGTAAACATTCTGTGATGCGGCAAAAGGCCGTCTGAAAAGCAGGCGAGGCGTTTTCAGACGGCGCTTCGCTCGCCTGCAATCCCACGGCCCGCCCCATAATGGCGGCCCGTGTTGATACGAAAAAGCCGCATATGCCCGAAGTTACGCTTTATTCCGGCCCTTACGCCCGTATTGCAACATGGCCAAAGCCCTGTTGAAACAGCTGGGCGTTACCGAAATCCGCGAAATCCGCGCCGACAGCGAGCGAAGCGTTTGAAGCCATGCGCCGCGCCACCAACACCCGCACCGTGCCGCAGATTTTCATCGGCGACACCCATGTCGGCGGCTTTACGCGACTTGCGCGCGCCTGCACAACGCGGGGCAGGCTGACGGAGCTGCTGCAAAAGAAATGATTTACTTCTGCGGCCGGGCGCGATGCCTGCCGCAGTCCGTACCCGCCGTTTTCAGACGGCCTTTTAAACTAAGCGAGCAGTGTGAGCGAACAACAAGCGCAACCCGTTTTCAGCATTGAAAAACCATATGTCAAAGACTTGTCATTGGAAGTACCGCACGCACCGCAAAATCTTCCTGGAGCGAGGGCGAGCCGAACGTTGAAATGCGCGTTGCCACCCAAAGCGAAAAACTGGAAGACAACTTTCCACGATGTATCGGTAACCGTACCGTAACCGCCAAGCTGAACGACGAGCGCGTGATGTTCCTGAACGAAGTTACCCAAAGCGGCATCTTCCGTTTGGAAAAACATCCCGAAGAAGACGAAAAACTGCTGCTGGCCGTCGCCCTGCTGAACATCCTGTTCCCAGCTGCCCGCGAAGCCGTATCCAGCGAAATCACCCGCGCCGGCTTCCCGCCCGTATTGCTGGCTCCGATTAACTTCGAGTCTATGTATCAACAGCAGCAAGAGGAAGGCAACGCCTGATTCCCTGCATTCTGAAAGGCCGTCTGAAAACCTTTAGACGGGTTTTGCAGACGGCCTTTATTCAAAAGCGATTTTTACCAAGCTTAGCCCCTTGCGGGAAACGGTGAGAAAAACAACACGGTCAAGCCACGACATTTTGCGGTCGCGGCTGCAAAAACGGTTGATGTTTTCCAGCAAAATGGCAGACAGCGGTGCCGTGCTTCCTCGCTGCCCCAGGCCATATGCGGCGTAACGATTAAATTGGGCAGGCGGGCTTTGAGCAGCAGGTTTCGCCGTTGCGCGGCGGCTCCTCATGCAGAACATCGAAACCCGCGCCGCCGATTCGGCCGTATTTTCAGCGCGGCAACCAAAGCCCTGCTCGTCCACCAGGCCGCCGCGCCCGCAGTTAATCAACACTGCGCCGGGCTTCGCGCGCTGCGACTCCGTTTCGCTATCATGTTTTGCCGTTTGCGGCGTGAGCGGCAGTGCAGCGAAACAGCGTCTGCCGTTTGGATGGCCTCGTCGAAGGAAACGTAGCCTTCACGGACGTTTTCAGCGTGTTTGTGTTCGCCGAACACCACGTTCATGCCGAAGGCGCGCGCATAGCCCGCCAGCGTTTTGCCGATAGTTGCCGCGCCCGAATATGGCGAGCGTCTTTGCCGTACAAATCGCGCATCGGCGCGCCGAAATGGCAGAAAAACGGCGATTGCTCCCATATGCCGGCGGCGATGTCGCGCTGGTAGGCGAGGCGGGTTGCGCATCAGCGCAATCATCAACATAAAGGCGTGTTCCGCCACCGATTCGTTGCCGTAGGCGCGGATGTTGCACACGGTAACGCCTGCGGCTTTGGCGGCGGCGGTGTCCACGTTGTCCACGCCCGTCGCCGCCAAGGCTATCAGCGAGCTGCGGATTGGCGGCAATATGCTCCGCCGTGATGACGACTTTGTTGGTAACGACAACGTCCGCCCCGCGCGATTCGGGCGGCGGTTTCTTCCGGTCGCGTGGACGGATATTCCATCACTTCGGCGGGGAAGTTGAAGGCGAAGGGTTCGGACACCAGCGTGGCGCGGTCGAGCACGGCGATTTTCAAAGGGGTCATATGCTGTTTTCGTTCTATCGGGCGGAAGATTATAGCACGGCGGCAAAAGGCCGTCTGAAAAGTTACAACGGCATTGAAGCTGCATTTTTCAGACGGCCTTTGCGGCATTTCTGCCCGCAGGCGGATATTCAAGAGACGCAAATCACAAGGCCGGCAATCAGCACCAGCCGACACCCAGCTTCATCAGCGCGGTACGGTCGACAAAATAGATAAACCAAGTGCCGGTCAGAAGCAACAGTAGAATAATCAGCCACGGCCGCCATTTGTTGAGGTGGACGGCTTCGGTAAAAGCAGGTATGAATATGGAATACGACGATGGCGACGACGAGCAATATAGGCACGATGAAGTCCATCATTTGATTTCCTTTTGATGAGGCCGTCTCGAAAACTCCTGGTTTCAGGTTTTCAGACGGCCTTTGCTTGTTCCGCCGGCAATCAGTCTTCCAACTTCGCCAATGCGCTTTGCACTTTCGCCATCTTTTCTCTTCCAACTCCGCCAGTTCGGCTTTTGTCTTTTTCCACCAAATGCGCGGGGGCTTTGTCCCATAGCCGGGTTTGCCCAATTTGGCGTTGAGTTTGTCCAAGGCTTTTTGCAGTTCTCGGCTTCTTTGCTCAAACGGGCGGTTTCGGCGGCTTTTGTCGATTTCCACTTTCAGCATCAGGCGCGCGCCGTTGCAGACGGCGACAGGGGCGTCTTCGTTTTCAGGTAGCCTGTCCCACTGTTTTGGCTTCGGTCAGTCGCGTGAGGGCGGGCAGGTATTTCAGCAGCGCTTCAGGCACGCTGCCTTCCACAAACAGCGGCGCTTTCACGTTCGGGGGCGATGCCCATTTCGCCGCGCAGGTTGCGCACGGCACCAATCAGGTCTTGCAGTTGCGCCATTTGGTCAAAAGCAGCCTGCACGATTTTTCCGGGTCGGCTTCGGGATAGGCGGCCAGCATAATGCTGTCGGCGGTTTTGGCATTGGCCAGCGGGGCAACGGCCTGCCACAGTTCTTCGGTGATGAACGGAATGATCGGGTGCAGCAGGCGCAGATGCGGCTTCAGCACGCGGACCAGGGTGCGCGCGTGGTGCGCTGGGTGGCGGGGCAGCCGGTTTGGATTTGCACTTTGGCCAATTCGATATACCAGTCGCAATAGTCGTTCCACACGAATTCGTACAGCGTTTGCGCGGCCAAGTCGAAGCGGTAGGTTTCAAAGGCTTTCGGCGGCGGCGGCTTCGGTTTGTTGCAGGCGGCCGATAATCCATTGGTCGGCGAAGGTGTAGGCCAGCGGCTGGGTTTCGTCTTGGCCGCAGTCTTGGTTTTCGAGTGTTCATCAGCACGAAGTTGGTGGCGTTCCACAATTTTGTTGCAGAAGTTGCGGTAGCCTTCGGCGCGTTTGAAGTCGAAGTTTACGCTGCGCCCCAAGCTGGCGTAGCTGGCCATGGTGAAACGCAATGCGTCTGCACCCATGGCGGGGATGCCTTCGGGGAACAGTTTTTCGGTGGTTTTTTTCACGGCGGGGCGGTTTTCGGGCTTGCGCAGGCCGGTGGTGACGTTTTGATAAGCAGTTTTTCCAAGTCGATGCCGTCAATCAAGTCCACGGGGTCGATGACGTTGCCTTCGGATTTGGACATTTTTTTGCCTTCGTGGTCGCGCACGATGCCGTGGATGTACACGTCTTTAAACGGTACTTTGCCGGTGAAGTGGGTGGTCATCATAATCATGCGCGCCACCCGAAGAAGATGATTTCGTAGCCGGTTACCAAGACGTTGGACGGCAGGAAGGCTTTGAGTTCGTCGGTTTCAGACGGCCAGCCGAGCGTGGAGAACGGCACGAGCGCGGAGGAGAACCATGTGTCCAGCACGTCTTCATCGCGCGTAAGCCGTATGCCTGCGGCTTGCGATATAAGTCTCAATATCGTCAGGGTAGTTCTGCTAGAGTAGCCTTCTCGTTCGATGCGGTATTCGGCGGTTAGATTGCGTCTTCTGACCAAGTTTCCGCTTTCTGGCGAATAACTTGTTTCAGATACATCGCCTGTCGCGCCCAACATATTCGTATTACCACGGGCGGCAAAGTCATCCCTCAGACGCTTTCAGGTATGCTCGTGCTGCGCTACGGGCGACGTAAACACTTCCTGCTTTGTCGTACCACGCGGGATTTGATGCCCCACCACAGTTGGCGCGAGATGCACCAGTCTTGGATATTGTTCATCCATTGGTTGTAAGTATTGACCCAGTTTTTCGGGGATGAAGCGTACCGCGCCGCTGTCGACGGCTTTTTGGCTTTGTCGGCGAGGCTCAAGCCGCTGAATTCGCTGTCGTCTCGCCGCCGTTTGGCGTGGCGGACATGGCGACAAACCATTGGCTGGTCAGCATCGGCTCAATCACTGAGCCGGTGCGGTCGCCTCGGCGTCATCAGCGTGTGCGCTGATTTCGACCAGCAAGCCTTTGTTCCTGCAAATCGGCAAACCATTTGTTTGCGCGCTTCAAAGCGGTCGAGTCCCGCGTATTTTTCAGGTAGCCCGAAGCCCGGTTGCGCTTCGCCTTTGAAGTTGAACACTTCGGCGTTTGCCAGCACTTTGGCTTCCAAAGTCGAACACATTAATCAAGCGCGTGTCAGGCGTTTGCCGACTTCATAGTCGTTGAAGTCGTGCGCAGGCGTGATTTTCACGCAGCCGGTGCCGAAGTCTTTTTCGACGTACTCGTCCGCAATCACGGGGATGGTGCGGCCGGTCAGCGGCAGGATTAATTCCTTGCCAATCAAATGGGTATAACGTTCGTCTTCAGGATTAACGGCAACGGCAACGTCGCCCAGCAGCGTTTCAGGGCGGGTGGTCGCCACGATAACGGCTTCGGCAGGGATTGTCCGCCAGCGGATAGCGGATGCTGCCACATAGAGCCTTGTTCTTCCACGCTTTCCACTTCCAAATCCGACACCGCCGTGCGAGCACGGATCCCAGTTTACCGCCGTTTGCCGCGATAATCAAGCCCTGTTCATACAGGCGTACGAACACTTCGGTCACGGTTTCGGCACGGACGTCGTCCATCGTGAGAACTACTCGCGCGTCCAGTCGGCAGAGCAGCCCACGCGGCGCATCTGTTGGGTAATCGTGCCGCCGGAAACTTCTTCCATTCCCACACTTTTTCCAAGAATTTTTCGCGGCCCCGTCATGACGGGACACGTTTTGCGCGGCGAGCTGACGCTCAACCACGATCTGCGTGGCGATGCCCGCGTGGTCGGTGCCGGGAATCCAGGCAGTGTTGCAGCCTTTCATGCGGTAGTAGTGGGTCAGGCCGTCCATAATGGTTTGGTTGAAGGCATGGCCCATGTGCAGCGTGCCGGTTACGTTGGGCGGCGGCGGTTGGATGGAAAAAGACGGTTTGGTCGAAATCCATATCGGGCTGGAAATAACCTTGGGTTTTCCCAGTTTTGATAGTGTTTGGATTCGATTTCGGCGGGATTGTATTTGTCTAACATAGTTTAAAGGCCGTCTGGAAAGCTGATTGAAAAGCATGCAATTATAACGGAAAATGGAAACGAACAGGCTTCAGCTTGCCTTGAAAAACAAAAACGGGCGGCGTTGGCATGTCTTCCCGCCTCTGTTTTGGCGTATGCCGCACCGACAGCTTCAAAAAGGATAACGATATGAAACCCATGCTGTATATTGTCTTACCATGGTCGCCACCGCTGCACAGGCTGCTTCATTACAAGAATATGTGTTCAAAAGACCAGCCCTTTGAAAGCGGCAGCCTTCCACGGACGGCAAAAGATTTTTCCGATCAACACGGTCAGTTCCAGTGGCAATCTGTAGCATCTCGGAGGCCGTCTGAAAAATAATATTTACCGCGATGATGGCTGTGAAATACATTTTGCTTTCAGCGGTAACAAAGTCCGCGTAACCACGCCGGAAACCGCACAGGAAGCCTGCTCGAAATATTGCGGCTTCAATGCCCATTTTGCCGACGACTATTACCGGCTCCCCGCCGCCTGTACCGGAAACTGCGCGCAAAAACAGCGAACAGCGTTTTCAGACGGCCTACCGTGCTAAACAATACGCACAAGCCGCGCAAAATCAAGCGAGCAGTATCTGAACGCCTGCAACAGCTTACTGTTTATCACCGAACAGATGCGCGCCCGCAACGACTTGGCGGTCGCATACAAAAACAGCGGCAACAAAACCGCCTGCCGTGCCGCGCTTCAACCCCTGCGCCGCCATTGGAACGACAAGGCGGAAAATCACTCTTATCTCTTACCGCGACGATTTCATGAAAGAACTGGCCGCCGCCAAACTCAACTGGAATGCGTGCCGTTGAGAGTCGAGGTGTTGCGGAGAAAGTCGGTTCGCCAGAGGCCTATATCGCAAGCCCGCCGCTGTAAAGGCCGTCTGAAAACATAGTCTCAGACGACGCTTTTGTTATTCGAGACGGCCTTTTCGGCTGGTTGAGTTGTTTCAGCAGTTCGCCGGCTATTTTGTCGGGGTCGTTGCGCAGGATGCGCAGGATTTTCTGTTCCGAGACGGTCGGCGTGGCTGTGGATGACGATATCCTTCACAGCCAGCAGGTTGTTGGTGCTCATGGAAAAAGCTGCGCAGGCCCATGCCGAGTAGCAGGCGGCGATGTTGTGTCGCCCGCCATTTCGCCGCAGAGGGAAACGGTTTTGTTCATGCGGTTGGCGTGCGGATGATGCGTGTGCCAAGAGGGGCGCAGGACTGACGTGGACGCGGGTTGGTGAGAGGTAGCTGACCGCGTCGTCGCGCCCTGTTCTGCGGACAAGGTGTATTGGATCAGGTCGTTGGTTCCGATGGAGATGAAATCCACCAGTTTGAGCAGGCTGGATACGGTCAGTGCGGCGGAGGGGTTTTATCATGCAGCCCGTTAAGGTCGATACTTCGCCGAAGGTTTCCTTCGCGCTCAATCAGTTGGCGGCGGGCGGTTTCCAGGTGGGTAAGGCATTGTCTGGTTCGGAAAGCGGATGTGATCGTCGGGCGTATCATTTACCGGCTCGTGAGCGGCGGCGCGCGGGACGGCGCGCATTTGCGTGCGGACGATTGCCCGGGTTCGACCAGGCACAGACGGATGCCGGTCAGTCCCAGTGCGGAGTTCAGGCTGCCGTTGGGTGTGCTGTTTGCCGAACCAGCGCGGGTTTTGTCCACGCCCAAGTCTACGGTGCGGAGTGGTCAGCGGTTTGCCTTTTCATACGATGTCGGCGTATACGCCGTATTGTTCTTCTTCGTCGGGCAGGGTGTCGCGGTTCAGATAGAGGTATTCGCCCGTGAAGAGGCCCACGCCGTCCGCGCCGATATTCGTGCAGCTTTGATGTCTTCGGCGTTTTCGATGTTGGCATGCAGAGTTCGATTTGGGTGCCGTCTTCGGTGGTGGCGGCGGTGTCTTTCAGTTTTGTTCAGTTCGCGCTGTTTGGCGTAGGCGCGCGTTTGGTCGGCGCAGTATTCGGCAAGTACGAGTCGTCGGGGTTGATGATGTACGCCGTTGATGCCGTCGACAATCACCCATTCGTGTTCTCGCTAGGTTGGCGGGCGTTGCGCAGGCCGATGACGGACGGATGTCCAGGCTGCGTCCCAAAGATGGCGGTGTGGCTGGTGGGGCCGCCCGCGTCGGTTAGAAGGCTGACGCGCTGTTCTTTCAGGGTACGGTGTCGGCGGGCGAGAGGTCGTGGGCGATGAGTATGGTCGTCGAGCAGGTTGGCATCCAGGTTGAGTTCGTGCCCGGAGCTGCGGCCAGGTTGTTGTGGATGCGTTCGACCACTTGCAGCATGTCTTGTTTGCGGGTGGCGCAGGTATTCGTCGTTAATCGCGTCGAACCTGCTGGCTCAGGCGGTCGGTTTGGATTTTCAACGCCCATTCGGCGTTGATGTGCTGTTCTTCGATGATGTCCACGCGGTTCGCGCGACAGGGTAACGTCGGTCGCAGCATCAGGTGCAGGGAGATGAACGCACCCAGTTCGGTGCGTATTTTCGGATGCGCTGCGGATTTGTTCACGTTGGCGGCGTGGTTTTAATCGCGCGCTTCGAAGCGGCCGGTTTCTGCGGCGAGTTTCGTTTTCGGGCAGGTGGTATTGCGGCACTTCGTGTCCGCGCACCACCAGGTGGGCGCGGCCCATGGCATGCGTTTTGCTCGGCCGCATACGCCGTGCAGCACGTGCCCATGTTATTCTCCTTCGCCGAAATAGTCGTTGATCAGGGCGGTCGGTGCGCCTGCATGGCGGCGGCTTCGTCCGGCACCGTCGGTTTCGACGGTGATGGTCGTGCCTCAGGCGGCGGCGAGCATCATCAATCCCCATGATGCTTTTGCCGTTAATGCGGGTTGCTGCTGCGCGTTACCCAGATGTCGCATTGGAAGGGGAGGCCGTTTGAACGAATTTGCTCGATGCGCGAAGGCGTGTGCAGGCCGAGTTTGCTGGATGATTTGGATGTCCTGTTTCTGCATGGCTTGCGTCCCTTCGGGCAGTTCCGGTCAGCGCGAGTATGCCTTTGACGGCGGCGTGCGTACGTTTTCGGTAAAGGCGGACACGGATCGTCCGGCGGTGCCGGAATATTGCACGGCTTTTGATCAGCATCGGCGCGTTCATGGTGCCGGTGAGCATGGCCACTTTGTGCGGTACGATCGTTTTCGGGCGGCGTTGCACGGGTGGCGCGCCGAAGATGTCGGTCAGGACGAGCACGCCGGGAGGGTCCATTGACCGTCGATTTCGGTGCGGATGCGGCGGATGATGACGTCGTCGTGGTCTTCCATGCGCTCTCGCGCCCGGCGGGCGGATGTGGGCGGACTCAGGGAAGAAGTGGCTGGCCAGCTGGGCGTAGGCTTTGGCTTATGCTTTCGTGGGGTTACGCGCGATGGTGACGCTATCATGGTGTGGCTGTTCCTGCCGTTTCAGACGGCCTGTCGTTGTCATAGTGAGGGCGGGCGGTATATAGCGTGCCGTCCCGATGCCGTTTCCGCTTCTTTTCAGGCGGCCTGGCCGTATCGTGCGGCGACTGCGGCCGGTTGGGTGGGAAAGCTTTGTGTGCCGCCCGCTGTAATGGAGTTTTCGAGACTGCCTTCCGGCTTCATAATCACCATAAAGCTGCCGTTCGGCTTCCAGCATCGAGCCTGCCGGACGGTTTGTCCACTTTTCACGATTTCTACGTTTTCCGGAACCTGTTCCAGCAGCTTCCGGCAAAGGATAAACCCTTTGCATCGCCGCCCAGTGCAGCCTCTGCTCGTTCAGCAGGTGGGCGGTCAGGGAGATGAAGTCACGCAAGTTCGGCGAAGGCGCGGCTGGTTACCACGTCTACTTTTTGTCGTGCATTTTCTTCGCGCGGCCGGAGGCGACGGTTGACGTTGTTCAGGCCAATTCAATCGCGGCCTGCCGGAGGAATGGTGGTGTTGGCATCGAGGAGGATGATTTGCAGGTCGACGGCAAATCGCGGCGGGATGCCGGGCATGCCGCCGCCGGAACCCGACGTCCATCAGTGTGGACGCTTGTTCGATGTAGGGCAACAGGGTCAGGCTGTCGAGGATGTGGTGGCTGATCGCGGTTTGTCGTCGCGCAGGGCGGTGAGGTTGTAGGTGCCGTTCCATCAGCAGGGCGACGTGTTCCAGCAGCAGCAATCGTTGGGCGGTGGTCAGTGTCAGGCCGAGCGCGGTCAGGCCTTCCTGCACTTTTGTTTTGTTGTCCATTTTCGTGCTTTTCGTCTTTGTTTCGGTATCGGGGCGAATTATTGTGAAAAACCGCCGCCCGCACCGTGAAATGCTTTGCACTCCCTGCTGCAATCGTATTCATATGCGGGCGTTCGTGCACAATCGTCATTTTCGAGACGGGCCTCATAGCTTTCCTCGCTGCTTTGTCCGCCATCACGCGACTCTGGAACATGCCTGCGCGCGGCCGTCGGCGGGGAAAAGCTGTCCTGCTGACCGGAGCCAGTTTCGGCATCGGCGAGGCTTTGCACGGCAAGTTGGCGGCGGCCGGCGCGGAGGTGCGCACTGCCATGGTGGCGCAGTGCGGACACGGCTGGCGGAGGTGCAAACCCGTTTTGACGTGGCGGCCGGCGCGCAAGCCGAATATTTTGCCGCCGACCTGCGCGATGCGGCGCAATGCGAAGCGGTTGTCCGTTGGACGGAAGAAAAAGGCGGGGCGGATATTCCTGCGTTGGAACGCAGGGCACTCCGTCCGCCGCGGCGCAGTGGCGAGTCGCTTCGACCGTTTTCACGACGTCGAACGCGCTGTATGTCGCTGAGTACGCACTCCGCGCGGCTGACGCGCTGGCCCTGTTGCCCGGAACTGGCGCGGCGCGGCGGCAGCATCGTTGCCGTATCGGCGGTGAATGCCCGCTTTCCGGCCGCGCTGGCTGGGCGGCTTATCGAGGCCTCCGAAAGCCGCCCTCACGCAATGGTTCGGCAGCATCGCACCGGGCGCGCGGCACGCGGCGTGTCAGTCGGTTGCACTGCTGCCGCTGGTCCGCACCGCACGCTGAACCCGCTGCCGCCTACCGCCGCGCGGCCATGACCTGCAGGCCGCCGCCGACGTGCTCGCCGGGGCTGATTGCCAGCCGTCGCAGCCGCTGGCGGCCGTGGTGGCTGGGCAGCGCCGCGCAGCCGCTGTCGTTTTCAGACGGCCTCTGCTTTGGCTGGCGGCAAAGGGCGAAAATAGCGAGTTCAAATCAAAACGGCTTCTTCTTTGCCATCTATAGTGGATTAACTTTAAATCAGGACAAGGCGGCGAGCCGCAGACAGTACAAATAGTACGGCAAGGCGAGCCAACGCTGTACTGGTTTAAATTTAATTCACTATCGTTATTCCACGTTTGGAAAAATCAACGGTAATGCAGCACATCCGTTTGATTTTCTGCTTTTCGAAAACCTGTTGTCATCCGAACGCAATCCCCATTTCGCGCGGCAAAGGCGGCAGGGCGGCTGTGTTCACCCAGCCCTATTCGGCAGGCCGTCTGAAACGCGGAAAACGGGTTTTCAGACGGCCTTTTCCTCCGGCCACGCCGATACCCGCTACAATGACGTCTCCACTTCAACTCCCCAACCCATGCGCCGCCTGTTTTTCCATCCCGTTGCCTCGCCCTGCTCCCGTCGGATTCCTTGCCGTGATGGTTGCCGCCCCTTGTGGGGCGTTGGCCGACTTCGGCGGCGGCTTGAGTGGGAAGGCGTGCTGTCCGGACGCTTATCTCGCGCGGCAAAATCGCATGGACGGCGGCACGGGCGGCGCTTACACTGCGTGCTGGCGGCGTTGCGCGTGCGTCGCCCGGGCGTTGGCACGGGCTGGTTTTCGCGGGCGCGCGGCTGGGTGCTGCGGCTGTTGATGCTGCCGCCCGTGATGCCGACGCTTGGTGGCGGGTACGGGCGTTTTGGCCTTGTGCGGCGACGCGCGGCCCGCTGCTGTCGGGCTGGCAGGACACGCCCTACCTGCTGCTGTGGGCCGGCAATGTGTTTTTCAACCTGCCCGTGCTGCACGCGCGCCTCATCGGGTTTGCGTTCCGTCCCCGCGCCCGGCTCGGCTGGCGCAGACGCCTGAGCGCGGGCACTTGGCGGCGGTTTTGGCTGGTGGAAATGCCGGTGCTGCTGCCGTGGCTGGCCGGCGGGGCGTGCCTGGTGTTTTTGTACTGCTGCTTTTCCGGCTTCGGGCCGGCCTTGCTGTTGGGCGGAACGGAATACGGCGACGGTGGAAAGTGGAGATTTCACCCAACTGGTTACGATGGAGCTGGACACCGCGCGCGGGCGTGCTGGTGTGGCTGAGTGTTGATAACCGCGCTGGCGGGCGCGGCATGCTCTTCGGTTGAGCCGCGTACCGCAGGCGGCGGACGTGTGCACCGTTGCCGCCCGGCCAGCGACGTGCGTGTGCAAAACGGCTGCGTTGGCCTTTGCGCTCGCCGTCCCGCTGTTGTTTTGCGCCCTGCCCTTTGGCGGCGGTGTTGGTGCAGGCGGCACGCAGGCAGGCGGGTGCGGCAGGTGTTGTGGGAGGGAAGAAACGCGGCTGGCGGCGGATACGGTGGACCACCGCAACGGTGGTGGCGGCCGTACTGGCATTGAGCATCAGCACGCGGCACTGGCGCGCCGGCTGCCGTGGATACGCGGCATCACGTTTCTGCCGTTTATGGTGTCGCCCGTTTGCGTGGCCTTCGGCATCCTGCTGCTTACCCCGAATGGACGGCCCTCGCTGCCGCTTTTTGACCGCGACATACGCGCTGGTAGCCTATCCGTTCGTAAACGCAAAGACCTGCTGGTCGCATGGGACGCGCTGCCGCCGCAATATGCCGCCGCCGCCCGCAGCATGGGCGCAAACCGTTTTCAGACGGCCTGCTACGTTACCGCCCGCTGCTGCTGCCCGCCATGCGGCGCGGCCTGACGTTGGCCGCCGCCACCTGCATCGGCGAATTTGCCGCCACCCTGTTTCTATCGCGCCCCGAATGGCTCACGCTCACCACCCTAATTTATCAATATCTCGGCACCGCCGGCGCGGAAAACCACGACCGCGCGATGGTGCTGACCGCCGCCCTGATGATGCTCGCCGCCGTCGTTTTTGTGCTGCTTGATGCGGCGGAACGCGAAAAGGCCGTCTGAGGCCGTCTGAAAGCAAAAATCCTGCTAACCTATCGCCTGGCGGCAAGCATCCCGTAAATTTTCAGACGGCCCTCAAAATGCGGTATCGGCTTTCCAATCGGCCGTTTTCATCTTTGACAGCTTCATCATAGAATTGTAACAAACATATCGATTGTTTTGATTTAAATCAGCACTATCTAGTATTCCCACCTTAAAATCGGCAAAATTTTACTAAATATAGATTTTGCCGTTGGAATCAGTTGCAAAGCGGCGAAAACGCAAAGGAACCGCCGCACGAAAAACATCCCTGAACTCGCCCGTCTGCCGGCAACCTGCCCGCCCTGAAAACCGCCGTGGACAACGGCGCGGACACGGTTTACATGGGGCTGAAAGACGCGACCAACGCGCGCACTCCCCGGCCTGAATTTCGACCAGAAAATCCATCATCGCAGGTATACGCTACGCCCCGCGACCGCGGGCGGCAGGTGCTGATGGTATCAACACCTTTCGCCCAGGCCGGCGAGGTGGAGCGCTGGCGGCGTGCCATCGATACCGCCGCCGACTGGGCGCGGACGCGGTGATTGTGGCCGACCCGCCGCTGATGGCCTACGCCTGCCGCGAAAACACACCCGAACCTGCGGCTGCATATGTCGGTGCAGGGGTTCGGCCACCAATTACGAAGCCATCAATTTGATGCAAGGACTTGTTCGGCATCCGCCGCGCCGTACTGCCGCGCGTGCTGACGATAGACCAGGTGCAGCATGTGATTGAAAAACACGGATGTGGAGATTGAAGTGTTCGGCTCGGCAGCCTGTGCGTGATGGTGGAAGGGCGCTGCATCCTGTCGAGCTATGCCACGGGTGAATCGCCGAATATGCAGGGCGTGTGTTCGCCCGGCCAGGCCGTGCGCTGGGAGCAGCTGCCCGACAAAATGAGATGTGCGCGCTCAACCGCGTGATGATCGACCAGCTTCAACAAAGACGAGCCGGCAGGCTACCCCGACGCTGTGCAAAGGCCGTTTTGAGGTGAACGACGAAACGTATTACGCGCTGGAAGGCCGACCAGCCTGAACGTGCTGGAGTGTTGCCGCAGCTCATCCAAAATCGGCGTGGCGGCGGTGAGTGGAAGGCCGCCAGCGCAGCCCGATGTACACCGCGCAGGTTACGCGCACGTTGCGGCAGGCTTTGGATGCGGCGGCAGCCGACCCTGCGCACTACCGCGTAACCCCGCTTGGGATGCGGCTTTGGGCAAAGGTGTCCGAAAGGCAGCCAAAGCACGCTGGGCGCCTATAACCGGCCTTGGAAGTAGTTTCAGACGGCCTCAAGGCCGTCTGAAAGACTACCTGAAAAAGCAGTCTTAGGTCAGATTCTCGAATCCGGCACTTCGATCAATATAAATGTCGGATACAAGTATCCGACTTACGGGCTGCTACGGTGCGATGGCCGCTTCCGCCGACAAAGGTGCGGTGCGGATGCGAGCCAAATCGAACGCTAATTGGGTTTGGCGGCGTGAATAAATTTCAAGCAGCCCGAAGGCCGTCTGAAAAGTGCAGGCTGCTGATTTGAAGGCTTTCAGACGGCCTTTGCCCTATTGCCAGCCGTGGAAAAAGTTAAGCGCCTGCGCCAGCGCGTCGTGGGCGGCGGCCATGTAGTCCTGCGGGTAACGGCGGCGTTGGCAAAACAGTTTGTGCCAGCGGCTTTCCACCGGAAACAGGTAATGCCCCGCGCGGTGGTAGGCGCGTTCGATGACGGGATACTGGAAGCCGCCGTCTTCCAAACGGCGGACGATGCGCCGCACGGCTTCGATGAAGGCCACATGGTGTCGTCTTCGGCGGAAAGCAGCAGCACCGCGCCTTGGATGTTTTTCCACCCGGATGCGTGTTTCCTCCGCTGCACCGACCGCATCGCGGTAGCAGGAGCGCAGGGCAAAGGCTGCGGGTTTTCACGCAATCCCGCAATACGCGCAGGCGGTTCATGTGGAGCGGGCACTATGGCAGGTCGCACCGCGGGTGAAGGCGGAACAGTCAAGCAGCTTCCTGCGCGGCGCGGTTTGCAAACCCTGCACGCACACGTCCAGCGGGCTGACGGCGGCCACGCGGCTAGATGTCTGGAATCAGGGAGGCGGCCAGCAGGGCCAGTTGCGCACCAGCGGAAAACCCCACACGCCGGTTTGGCAAAAACCCATTTTCTGCGCCCGCCGCACGGCGGTTTCCACCGTCTCCACGGCAATTTGCGCCAGCTGCGCCAGGTGTGGCTGCCCCCAGTAAGGCACGGCCAGCGCAGTCAGACCGTTTTCGGCGAACACGGCGGCATAGGTTTGCGTGAGTGCGTAACTCGCCGTCGCTGCCGCCGAGCATGATGACGATGTGGTCGGAAGGCGGCGCGTGCCGCCGCCGCGGTACAGCGCGGCGGTCAGGCCGTCTGAAGCGTAAGACAATATCCGGTCGGGCCGCTGCATGGCTTGCTCCTAAAAACAAAGCGTTAAAGTTAGCATTGTCCCACCGTTTTGCGGTAGGGGCTACCTGAAAAACAGTGCGAAAAATAAGAGCATGAAAAACACATCGAAGACCTGTGCAACGCCCTATACAAACGCGACCTGACCGTGGCTGCCGAAGAAGACACCCGCCTTTCCCCGTCTGGACGTTCGCACCCTTATTTCACGTTGCCGCTGACCATTGCCTTCCACAACGCCCACGACACCGGCCTCGTACCGCTGTATGCCAGCTTCGGCTGCTACCTAATGGAAAAAGCCCGAAATATCGCTGTATTTCACAAAACCAACCGCCATTCGTGGCAGCGTGATTTGGCCGCTTTTATCGAAACGCTGATGCAATATATCTACGCCGCCGAAACCGAACACAATAAGGCCGTCTGAAAAAGGAATCCTATGCACGTCACCTCCCGGAATGGTTTGATGACCTGGCCGAATTTGAAGCCGAGCAAAGGTTGCCTGTTGGATTTTCCATTGCATATCAACGGGAAGGATTTTGTTTTTACCTTTACGATTTTAGTGCCGCCTCAATCAAACCCAGTGCGGATGAATCCGCCGCTGCTGGTTTTTGGAAAAGCGAAGCCGTCGTTGTATTGCAGGCCGTAAACCGGAAAAACATTGCCCGCTTTGCCCAAACGATTTTTCAGGTAGCCTCCAGGCCGTCTGAAAAGACATAGTGGATTAACAAAAAAATCAGGACAAGGCGGCGAGCCGCAGACAGTACACACGTTACGGCAAGGCGAGCCAACGCTGTACTGGTTTTTTTGTTAATTCCTATAAAAATCAAGAACACCCATGAAACTCTCCTCGCCCCCATCAATTCTTCTGGCAGAAAAGAAACCCCTGCTCGAATTCTACGTCCAAATGCTCGACAGCCCGCTCGACACCATCTATCTGGGCGAAACCGTCTGCTCCCGCCGCCAGAAAATGCGCTTTTCGACGACTGGTTCGGCCTCGCTCCAAGACCTCGCCGACAGCGGCAAAGAAATCATCCTTTCCTCCCACGCGCTGCTCGAAAGCGAATCCGACCTCAAACGCCTGCGCAAAATCACCGGCCAAACCCAATTCAAAATCGAAGCCAACGACATGGGCGCGGTCAAACTCGCCCGCGAACACGGCATCCCCTTCGTGGCCGGCGCCAGCCTCAACATCTACAACGAAGCCACCCTGCAACTCTTCCAAAACCTCGGCGCATACCGCTGCGCTCCCCGCCGAACTCGCCCGCGACAAAGTGGCCGACATCGCCCGCCTTTCAGACGGCCTCGAAACCGAAATCTTCGCCTGGGGCAAATCCCCCTTGGCCTATTCCTCCCGCGCTGCTTCACCGCGCGGCACTACAACTAAACAAAGACAGCTGCGAATTCCGCTCGACCACGAGCACGGCCTCACCATGAACACCCGCGAAGGCCAGCCGTTCCTCACCATCAACGGCATCCAAACCATGTCCTACGGCAGCCAGTGCCTGCTGCCGCACACGCCGACATGGCCGCCATCGGCGTAAACATCCTGCGCCTCTCGCTCAGCTCACCGACATGCCGCGCATCATCGAACTGCACCGCGCCGTGCCTCGACGCTCAAACCACCCTAGACGAAGCCCTGCCCGAACTCGCCCGCCTCGCCACCGGCACGCCCGTGGACGGCTATTGGCTGGGCAAACCCGGCATCGAAGCCGTGAAGCCCACCGTAAAGCCTACGGCATCAACGCCGCCTGAAGGGACCATCATGCCCCCGCCCGATATCACCCTGCCGCAATGGTGCGCCCAAATCGGCCGCCGCCTCGCCCCGCCGCCGCGTTTCGCGCTGGTTAAGAACCCTCAACCTCATGCTCAAACGCGGCCTCTTGCCTGCCGATATGAGCGCTGTTTGACGGCCGAACGTTCGAAATCGACGTACTCGACGCGGGCATCACCGTGCGCTTTCACCGCCGATGGCGAACGCTTCCTCGACCGCCGCTTCGAAGGCACGCCCGACCTCCGGCTGGCCGCCAACGGCGTGGATTTTCCTGCGCATGATGCTGCGCGAAGAGCCCCGACACCCTATTTTTCAAACGCAAACTGCAAATCGAAGGCGACACCGAGTGGGGCTGATCACCAAAAACCTGCTCGACAGCGTGGAATGGCCGTTTGCCGAACAGTTGGTGAAAATGGCAGGAAGGGATACTTTGAATGTCGGAAGATAGAGGGCCGTTCTGAAAGCACAGTTTTAACAAATGTGAAACTTCTGCTTTTCATCAGGCGGCCTCTTCTGTGATCTATGGCGGATGCGGTTTGGTATTGAAATCAGGTCGGTTTGGATGCGATAGTATCCCAAGCGGCGGGTTCGCCTGGGATTGTTTCTAATAGTCTTGGAATTACGGGTTTTTCCGTTTTCCAGCTGTTTGAGTAAGCGGTGGTAGGTCTCGCCCTGCTCTTTCAATAAGCGCAGGACAGACAGGTCTTTACCATTGACTCTTTCCAAATCAACCTCTCGATGTGGACCAAACGCAGTGCTCGCGTACGGGTTTGGGCATGTTGCGTCCTGATTCGTAACGGGAGCACCTGATTGGGTGACACCGATTTTGCTCCAAAATTCGTTTTGGTTTAATCCGAGTTTTTCCGAATTTCACGGATATTGGTGATTTGTGGGAATGAGGACATTTTAATTCCTTCTGATGGTAACAATGCCGTTTCTTGCCGTGCTAATCAATACGAGGAACAGCAAGTGCGCATTGGCTTCTGTTTCTAACTACTGGAACTATTATAGTGGCTGCATCGTAATCTTAAAACCGTACTTTCAATAACTTAACTAGTAGGGAAAAGTTTTTATTCTGTGGGGGAAAAACCACTTTCCCCAATAATTCTTCGCAGATGTTAAGAAATTATTAAGTAGGCCTAAGCCCGATTGAATGCAACCTCTAAGTCATTACAGTATAAAGGGTAATAGAGGAAATAAAGGTAATTTTTCTAAATAAACGGTATTTTGCCGAGCAAGTTAGAAAGATGTGCCTGCTAGACTTTTGTTTTTATTTGCAGCTATTTATTTGTCTTACTTTATGTCATTAAGGCTTTTGTGTTTTGCAGGGCTGACGGTCAGGATTTCATAACTCGGTGTCGGTTACTAAAACTTCGTGTTCCCATTGGGCGGAGAGGGAGCGGTCTTTGGTTACCACCGTCCAGCCGTCGGGTAGATTTTCAGATGGCGTTTGCCTTGGTTGACATGGGTCGATGGTGAAAAATCATGCCGGGTTCGAGTTTCAGGCCTTGGCCTTTGCGGCCGTAGTGCAGAACCTGAGGTTCGCAGTGGAAGGCGCGGCCGATGCCGTGGCCGCAAAATTCCTGCACGACGGAATAGCTCGCGTTTTTCGGCAACCCGCTGGCAGGCAGCCTACGTCGCTCAGTGTCGCGCCGGGTTTGACGGCTCGATGCCCGCCATCATGGCATCGTGGGTGGTGTCTATCAGGCGTTGGGCGATGGGGAGACTTTGCCGACGGTAAACATGCGGCTGGAGTCGCCGTGGAAGGCCGTCTTTTTGATGGTCGAGGTCGATATTGACGATGTCGCCTCTTTGAGCGGCTTGTCGTCGGGGATGCCGTGGCAGATGACGTGGTTGACGGATGCAGCAGGATTTGGGGTAGGGTGTTGCCGTAGTTCAACGGGGCGGGATAGCCGTCTTGAACGTTGACGTGATAATCGTAAACGAGTTTGTCGATTTCGTTGGTGGTGATGCCGGGTTTGACGAATTGGCGGATGTAGTCGAGGGCTTCGGTGACGAGGCGGCCCAGTTCGCGCATTTTTTCGATTTCTGGGGTGTGGATGATGATGCCATGGTTTTGTAGTGTGTTGATTGGAATGGCGTTTATTATAACGCGAATGGAAGCGCCGTCTGAAAGCGTATGGCGCGCTTTCAGACGGCCTCTTTTTCAGTTTATCTGCGGAAGCGTTCGGTTTTGCAGACGAAGCGAGTGGGCGTTGATTTCGAAACCGTGCTTGAGGCATGTGGTGGGCATCGGCGCGTTCGCCGCCGACCGAGACGTGGGTGTGGATTTGGGCGATGTTTTCCGATTCGGCAATATCCACTACGGCTTGCGGCAGGTGGTGTAGCCGCGTCCGCGTGTCTGCGGCACGGTAACGAGGTCGTCTATGACGATGTGGCGGCCGAAGGCGAGGTGGTGGTGATGCGGAAGCCGCATACGGCAACGGCGTTGCTGCTTCTTCGAAGATGCCCAGCAGTCGGTAGCTCGGCGGCGCGCTGTTCGTTGTTGACTCGTACGTGAAGCGGGCGACATCGTTTCAACGTCGGGCGCAGGATGCTGAGGGCGGCGAAGGCGGCGGTGGTTTCTTCGGGCGGATTTCGCGGAGTTTGAACGGCTGCCCTCCGGCTGCGGTGCCGCGCGACGGCTCCGGCTGCGGGCGGTGCTCTGCCGGTTGGGACTGTTCGTCGGCCAGTTCGCGCGCAGCATGGTTTCGTCGAGCACGCGCAGGTCGTTGTCGGCGGCGAACCATCAGGAAGCGGAACATCGGCGGGTTGATGGTTTCAATTGTTGGCCGACGGCCACGCTGTCGGATTTTGCCGATGAGCAGCGGGCGTACCCATTGGTGGTAGGAGAGGCGGTTGCCTTTGTCGAACGATGAGGATGCCGCAAAGCCGTTCCGCCCAGTCGCTCGGACGGAAGGTTTTGCCGTTGCTTGTGGTGCCGTAGATGACGATTTCGTCCGGATTCGCGTAAACATTTTCAACCTCTTTTCTTTTTGACAGACTGTGTGCAGATTATACCGCAGGATGCGGGTCGGCGTGGTACAGGTCGTCTGAAAGTGGGGGCGGAAGGTATTGTAAAATCATCCGAACCCGATAATTCGGGTGGTTTGTTTCTATTCGCAACGTATGGTTATGGCTTTGGGTGGGGTGAGGCGGGAAGGCCGTCTGAAAGCCGATTTTGCTTTTTCAGACGGCCTTTTGCCTGCTTGACGGTCAGCTGTAAATCTTTCGCGCCCTTTCTTTGACGAACTCAATCGCTTTTTCTTCCATGCCTTGCCGTTGGGCTTTTTGCTTGTCGGCGTAATCGCGCACTTCCTGCGTGATTTTCATCGAGCAGAATTTGGGACCGCACATCGAGCAAAAGTGGGCGATTTTCGCGCCTTCGGCGGGCAGGGTTTCGTCGTGGAAGCTCTCGGCGCGTTCGGGGTCGAGGCTTAAGCGGAATTGGTCACGCCAGCGGAATTCGAAACGCGCCTTGCTCAGGGCGTTGTCGCGCAACTGCGCACCCGGCCAGCCTTTGGCGAGGTCGGCGGCGTGGGCGGCGAGTTTGTAGGTGATGATGCCGGTGCGCACGTCTTCTTTGTCGGGCAGGCCGAGATGCTCTTTCGGGGTAACGTAGCAGAGCATGGCTGTGCCGTACCAGCCGATATTGGTTGCGCCTATGCCTGAAGTAATGTGGTCGTAGCCGGGGGCGATGTCGGTAACGAGCGGGCCGAGGGTGTAGAAAGGCGCTTCAAAGCAGTGTTGCAGCTCTTCGGTCATGTTTTCTTTGACGCGTTGCAACGGTACATGGCCGGGGCCTTCGATCATGACTTGTACGTCGTGTTCCCACGCTTTGGCGGTCAATTCGCCCAAGGTGTGCAGCTCGGCGAATTGGGATTCGTCGTTGGCATCGGCAATGCAGCCGGGGCGCAGTCCATCGCCGAGGCTGAACGACACATCGTAGGCTTTCATGATTTCGCAGATTTCGTCGAAATGCGTGTAAAGGAAGTTTTCCTGATGATGGGCGAGGCACCATTTCGCCATGATGGAGCCGCCGCGCGATACGATGCCGGTGAGGCGGTCGGCCGTCATTGGTACATAGCGCAGCAATACGCCTGCGTGCAGGGTGAAATAATCCACGCCTTGTTCTGCCTGCTCGATTAAGGTGTCGCGCACCAAATCCCAAGTCAGGTCTTCGGCGATGCCGCCGGTTTTTTCTAAAGCTTGGTAAATAGGCACGGTGCCGATGGGGACGGGCGCGTTGCGGATAATCCATTCGCGTGTTTCGTGGATGTGCGCGCCTGTGGATAAGTCCATAATCGTGTCCGCGCCCCAACGCAGCGACCACACCATTTTTTCGACTTCTTCGGTCAGGCTGGAGGTGACGGCGGAGTTGCCCAAGTTGCCGTTGATTTTGACGCGGAAGTTGCGGCCGATAATCATCGGTTCGAGTTCGGGGTGGTTGATGTTGGCAGGGATAATCGCGCGTCCGGCGGCGATTTCTTGGCGCACAAATTCGGGCGTGATTTGGTCGGGATGGGTTGGGATATTCGCGCCGAAACTTTTGCCCCTGCGTGTTGTTTCAAAGAGCTTTGGCGTATTCAGGCCGTCTGAAAAAGCTCGTCCAGCTTCATGCGTTCGCGTATGGCGACAAACTCCATTTCGGCGTGATGATGCCGCGGCGGGCGTAGTGAAGCTGGGTTACGTTGCGGCCTGCTTTGGCGCGGCGCGGGCGGGTGATTTGGTTGAAAGCGCAGATGGGCGGTTTTTCGGATCGTGCGCGCGTTCGGTGCCGTATTCGCTGGAAAGCTTAGGGCAGGATTTCGGTATCGTCTCGTTCAGTCCAGCCATGCGGTGCGGACGTGCGGCAAACCCTGTTTTCAGATCGATGTGCGCCGCCGGATCGCCGTATGCGCCGCTGGTGTCGCAGACGGAATCGGCGGGATTGGCTTCGTGCCCTTGCGCCGTGTAGGTGTCGTCCTGACGGATTTCGCGCAAAGGCACGCGGATGTCGTCGCAGCTGCCTTGCAGATACACGCGCTCGAGTTCGGGATATTTGAAGCGGATGCCGATGTCTTCGCTCAAGTCCGGCAAGCTCGCGTGCTTCGTTGCCGGAAGTTTTGGCGGTTTTCTTTGGCGTAGTCATACAAAAATGCTCCTGTTTTCTCGTTTGAAAAGAGAACAGGAGTCGTTTTTGCTTTTTCAGACGACCCCATATCAAAAAGGCCGTCTGAAAGACAGAATCCGTGAAAACTCCCCACGCGGTATTATCCCGATCGGGTGTAAGGGTAGTTTCTCAGCCGCCAGAACATCAGGCAGCACCCCTGTTTCGTTAAGGCGGACATTATAAACCACGAACGAAATGCAAAGAAAAGGCTTGACATGTTTTCGCCGCGCCTGTATAGTTCGCCTTTCTGACGCGGGGTGGAGCAGCATGGTAGCTCGTCGGGCTCATAACCCGAAGGTCGTAGGTTCGAACCTGCCCCCGCAGCAAATTCCAAATCCCTCAGCAAGTGCTGGGGATTTTTGCGTATAGGCCGTCTGAAAGCAAACCTACCCCTTCGGTTGTGCGGCAAACCTTAGCTTTCAGACGGCTCTCCAATCGGAGCGGTTTGCCGGATTTGTGCTACCATCGCCCGCACTTCCCTTTCGATACGGCAGACAATAGGAAACGGCAGATGATTATCATGCATGAAACAGGCCGCCACTTCGTCGGTGGCGGCGGTGGTAATGTATCCGGCAGCAAGGGTTTGCGCGAGCACCATATCGCCGGGGGCGGAGCGCACGATTATCGGCACGGTGGGCGACGAGCGCGTGTCCTGCCGCAGGAGTTGGAATCGCTGCCGCAGGTGGAGCGCGCCATCCGCGTGTTGGCCGACTGGCGCATCATCAGCCGCGAGAAACCAATCCCGAAGACAGCGTGATTACCGTGCGCGGCACGGCCTTCGGCGGCGGCAGGATGTTGGACATCGCCGTGTCGCCCGACGAGTGCCGCTGCCGACGCGCTAGCCTCGATCCGTTTTACCCTGCCCGACAATCCTTATGCCGAATGCGGATGCCGTCTGAAAAGAACAAATCCGCCTGTTGCGGCGGGACTGCTGTCCGATAGCCATGCCGCCGGCCGGCCGGTTTTGGTGCGCATCCGCGACGTGCGCCAGATTCGGCAGGTACTGGAAGCCGGAGGCGGACATCCTTACCTCGGCGGCGAGTTGATGACGAACAGGGTGTTGCAGGACTGAAGTAGGCCGTCTGAATACGCCCGGTGGTGTTGTGTAAAGACAAGCATCATTCGTATCAACGAATGGCTGGTGGCGGCGGAACGCATCGCGCTGCGCTGCAACCATCAGATTATCCTCGGCGAAAGCGGCACGCTGAGTTTCGAGTCCGACCACCCGTACCGCCTCGATACGGAAGCCGTGGTGCGCGTGCGCCGTTTGAGCCATCTGCCCGTGTTGGCCAATATTACCCGCCTTTGGCACAGCGATATGCCGCAGGACGTGTTGTACCGCCTGGCCGAAGCGGCGGGCGCGAATGCGGTGGTGCGGAGCATGCCGCCGCCCGCTTGAACGGGAAGCAAATGGGAGAGGCCGTCTGAAAATGCAGTTCGACATGGCGAATCATTTTTTTTGATTCGCTGTCGGCAAAACTGTGTTTTCAGACGGCCTTTTGTTTGGTCGTGCCGCTATGTGTCTGTGCGGAAAACGATTTTCCCGCAAGACGGGGGTTCGGGCTGCGGAATCAGCGGTCGACGTTGCCGTGCCGCAGGAAGGCGGCGGTTTGTCCGGCCACGCGTTTGTCGGTCAGCATCCCGGTATGGGAAGCGGGCGGCAGGATATGGTCGGCATGCCGGGGAAAACGGGTTTCTTCCACCAATACCGTGCCGTCGTTTTCGCCTTGCAGTTTGAAAATGCGGCCGATGCCCAGCGGGGAGTTGCCCGCCAGGCTGCCGAGTTCGATGCCGGGCGGCAGGTCGGGCGGAGGTTGCCGTCGAGCATGTTGCGGTAGGCTCCGCCGAGCAGGGGCGTGCCCGCGCCCCAGTTGCGGATGGTTTCGGCCGTCGTGCTGCCTTGATGCGGCGTGCCGAGGGTAACGATGCGGCCGCGCACCAAATCGGGGCGTGCGGCGGCAAAACGGCGCAATACCAATCCGCCGAGGCTGTGGCCGACGAAATGCAGGGGCTTTTGATGCCGTCTGAATCTTCCCGCCGCCGCAGTCAGGGCGGCAGCAGTGCTGTTCGGGTTTCTGCCAGATGCTGTAATAGCCGAAGGTTTGCACGGACAGGCCTTGCTGTTTTCAGCAGGCGGCAAACGGAAGCATGGTCCAGGCGTGCATGTGGATGCCGTGCAATAACAGAACGTGTTCGTTCATGGGTTTCCTCCGTATGGGCGGACGGTCGTACAGGCCGTCTGAAAAAGGCGGCGGCGGATTCTTTGCCTAGTTGCCTGTCAGGAATAATCGTATGTAAACAGTACGGTGCGGCTGACGGGTTCGTACATCAGGATGATGGCGTCCGCATCGTCACAGTGGTAGTTGTAACCGGTTTTCAGACGGCCTCTGGCATCGAAACCGTTTAAATATCCACTGAGCCGTATCGCCTTCGCGTTCCATCCATGCGCGGCGGGCAGCGGCTTCGCTTTGCCCATCAGTTTGACGAAGATGTCGCGTGTTTCGTCATCCTGCGCCTTCGGGGATGTACCTGCAACAGGCGGCGGGTGTCGGGGTGCATGGTGGTGTCTTTGAGCTGGTCGGGGTTCATTTCGCCCAAGCCTTTGAAGCGGCTGATGGAATAGGCGGTTTCTTTTCGCACGCCTTCTTTTGCAGCCGCTCCAAGATGCTGTCGAGTTCGTTTTGGTCGAGGGCGTAGAATTTGCGGGCGGGTTTGCTTTTGCCCTGTGCGTTGACATCGACGCGGGAACAGCGGCGGCTGGGCGACGTAGATGTGCCCGTCGGCGACGAGTTTCGGGAAAGTGGCGGTAGAAACAGGGTGAGCAGCAAACACTTGGATATGCGAGCCGTCCACGTCGGCATCGGACAGGATGGCGATTTTGCCGTAGCGCAGGCCGCTCAAATCGGGATTGTCGTCTGCTGCCGTGCGGATCAACGCCGATGGCGACGGAAATGTCGTGGATTTCGGCGTTGCCGAAGAGCTGGTCGGGGTGCACTTCAAAGCTGTTGAGCACTTTGCCGCGCAGGGGCAGGATGGCTTGTGTGGCTTTGTCGCGGGCGAGTTTGGCGGAGCCGCCCGGCGGAATCGCCTTCGACGAGGAAGAGTTCGTTTTCGCGGATGTCTTCGCTTTCGCAGTCGGTCAGTTTGCCGGGCAGGACGGCGACGCCGCTGCCTCTTTTCGATCACCGAACGCATCCGCGCTTGCGCCTGACGGATGGCGAGTTCGGCGATTTTTGCCGAGTCCACGTTTTGGTTCAGCCACAATTCCAAAGGGTCGCCCGATACGGCGGCCACGAGTTTGAGCGCGTCGCGGTTGGTGAGCTTTGTCTTTGGTCTGACCTTGGAACTGCGGGTCGAGGACGCGGGCGGAGAGCACGAAGGCGGCTTTTGCTGAACACGTCGTCGCTGTTGCACTTTTTCACGCCGCGCGGCAGGAGGTTGTGCTGGGTTGATGAAGTTGTTGACGGCATTGAAACACGGCTTGTTTCAAGCCCGCTTCGTGCGTACCGCCCAGCAGGGGTGGGGATGAGGTTGACGTAGCTTTCGTTGGCGCACGAGCCTTCTTCCAGCCAGGTCAGGGCAAACGCCGCGCCTTCGCCGATGCGGAAATCGCCGTTGTGGCTCGTCTGAAATGTGGTTTTCGCAGGAGAACAGCGGGCACGGCTTCCTGCGCGTCTGCCAGCAGGTCGGTCAGATAGCTTTTGCAGGCCGTCGGGGTAGTGCCAGGTTTGGTGTAGCGCTTTCGTCTTTCGCGCTTGACCGGGCGGGTGAGGAAACGTCACGCCCGGCAGCAGCACGGCTTTGGCGCGCAGCAGGCGTTCGAGTTCGGGAATGCTGTAGTCGGGGCTTTCAAAATATTTGCGGCGTCCGGCCAGACGCGCACTTCGGTGCCGCTGTCTTTGACGGCGCATTTGCCCGACTTTCCGCCAACGGTTCGACCACGTCGCCGCCGGCAAACACGATGCGGTGGATTTCTGCCCTTCGCGCTTTGCACGGTTACTTCGAGGCGGGTGGAGAGGGCGTTGGTCACGGATACGCCCACGCCGTGCAGGCCGCCCGAAAAAGGCATACGCGCTGCCGCCGTCTTTTTTTGTCGAACTTGCCGCCCGCGTGCAGACGGGTGAACACGAGCTCGACCACGGGCACGCCTTCGACAGGGGTGCAGGCCCGACGGGGAATGCCGCGCCGTTGTCGCGTACGGAAAGCGAGCCGTCGTCGTGGATGCGCACGTCGATGCAGTGGCGAAACCGCCCAACGCCTCGTCCGCCGCGTTGTCGATGACTTCTTGGCAGATGTGGGTGGGGCTGTCGGTGCGGGTGTACATGCCCGGGACGTTCTTTGACCGGCTCCAGGCCTTTGAGGACTTGTGATGCTGGATTCGCTGTATTGTGTTTTTGCTCATGTGAATACGGTTCGGATAACGGATTAAAAATTCTATGCGCATTTTAACATGAAGCGGGAAAAGCCGTTCCCCGACGGTGCTTCAGTGGCGGGTATGCCTGTAAAATCAGGTTAGAACGCCTTTCAGACGGCCTTTCAACCGTTCTTCCGCAATAGCAATCTGCTATACTGCGCGGCTGTTTTTCAACGGCGGTTAATTCGGATATGAGACGTTTGCAATCGGGTAAGTTTTGGCTGAAATGCCTGGTCGGCGGGGCAGTGTTGTCCGCGCTGGCCTTCGGCGCGCACTATGCCTTGCTGTCGTGTTGTTTCGCCGGAAAACGTGCGCCGTGCGGCAGACGGGGCCGATGAGCGGAACGGGCCGCAAAAATCCGTTATCGCCCCGAAAATCAACACATCCGTCATCCCCCGTCCGACCGTTACCCTGAAACAGGTGGAAATTACCCGCGGGCGGCGCGTCGGCGGAAATCAGCATCGGGAAATGCGCGTCGGCCTGTCGTGGGCGAGCCTGTTCGGTGCGCCGTCGGTCTGAAAAATGGGTGTTCGTCCGCCCCGAACTGATGCTGAACCGCTCATCGGACGGCGGCTGGAACATCCGCGATTTGCTGCAAAAGAAGGTTCGCTGCCGGTGGACCGCCTGATTGTCGAAGACGGCCGCCTGCTGGATACGGCCGAAAGCCGCCACACAGTTGAAAAACATCAACCTGAAAATCAACGATGCCGACGAAAGCCAAACGACCGTCAAAGCGGAAAGGCCGTCTCGAAAACGCCGCTGTGGGCGGAAGAGGCGGAATGGAAGTTCGAAGGCACGAGCCACGCGCCTGGCAGACGGCCAGTTGATGCCCGATTTGTGGCTGAGCGGAAGCAGCAACTATAAGGGCGACGAGACGAACTTCCTCATCGGCGGCAACGGCAGTTGGCGTACGGGCGGCATCACACCGAACAACGCGCGCCTGAAAAATCGACATCCCCGCGCGCAACCTGCACCTGAACGCCGAATCGCCGCAAATCAAAGCCGGAGAGACCCATTTTCCGCCGCCGCCGCCAATGCCGTGCTGACGGCGCAATACGGCGGCGCGCAGTGGGACGGCACCATCGCCGCCAAACGCCTCACCCTGCATCCCACCGTGGCCGCTGTTGAAAAACTCAGCATCAACGGCAGCCGCAAAACCGCGCTGACCCAAACCGCCTTCACACTCGACACCCCGCTGAACTGGCAGCGGCAGGGCGGCTGGAAATGCCCGCCGTCAAACTCACCACTCGTCTGGACAACATCACCGGCAACCCGCGCCCGCGCCTGATAGGCGAATTGGCCGGAACGATTCCGCTATCAAAACGGCGGCGGCTGGCAGGGACGGCTTACCGGCCGGCTCCGACCGCCAGGCGGCCGAACTGGATGCCGCCTACACCGTGGCCGACCGCCCAAACAACCGCCCGAGCCAAACTCACGGCCAACCTGCGATTGGACAAACTCGCCCCTGTCGCCCTATCTGGAAAGGACTGGCCGACACCTCCGTGCCCGCCTATCCGGCCTGGCTGCAAAAAGACGGCGCACCTGGAAATCGAAGCCACCGTCCGCATCAAAACCCTGCAATCGCCCAACCTCGAAATCAACAACCTCACCACCCGCCTGCTGGCCGACCGCGAGCGCATCGTCCTGCCCGACTTCCGTGCCGAACTTTACAACGGCAGCATGGAGGAGCGGCATCATGCATAGCCAACACCTCCCCGCCCACCTACCACCTCCAGCAATACGCCAAAAACATCAACATCCGCCCGCTGATGCGGGACCTGTTCCGCTACGGCAACATCAGCGGCGAGGGCGACGCGGAAATCGACCTCACCGCACAGGGTGCCGACCGTGCCGGCCTGACCAAAACCCTCCGGCCGCCTCCAGCTCAACCTGACCAAAGGCAACTGGCTGGGCATCAACCTCGACCAAGCCCTGACAAAAGCCTGCTGGGCAACAAACCGGTTAATACGGACGAGCGTTCCGCCACCCGTTCCAACGCTTCAGCATGAGCAGCACCATCCGCAACGGCATCAGCAGCCACGAAAACGCCGAACTCGATTCCAACCGCCTGCACTATCGTCCTCACCGGCAGCACCGACTTCAACAACATGACCCTGAACGAACGCCTGCTGCTCAGCCCCGCCGACGGCAAAGGCACGCCGATACCCCTCAACATCAGGGGCAAGGCGGACAACCCGTCCATCACCCTCGACTACAAAGGCCTGACCGAAGGACTGGAAACGGCGGAGGAAAAACAGCAGGCACTGACCCGCGCCATCCGCGAACAATGGCAGTGGCTCAGCAGGCCGTCTGAAAACGGCAATAAGGCGAGGAAGGCGACATCCCGTCCCCTGCAACAATGCCTTCTTTCCCTTTTCAGACGGCCTCACACCGCAAGCAGGCCGTCTGAAAAATACCGCATCCGACAGGCCGCCTTTTCCGGAGACGAAAATGCACGAATTGACAGCCGCTTCAAAACCAAGCACCCCCATACCGTCATGCCCGCTCAGGTGGGAATCCGTAGCTTTGGTTTTTCCGGAACGGATTGAAGGCCGCCGGACCCGACAGCTCGATTCCCGCCCGCGCGGGTATGAGATATGGCCGGTATTTTCTATCTTTAATCCGCTATAAAAACAATCCGGCAATACGCCGCCCTTGATTCCATGCACGATTTAAACGACTTTCCCGCCCAAGCCTGCCCGACGGCCTGCGCCATGCGCGCCACATCGAAGCCGCGCTCAGCGGCGGCCTCGACTCCGTTGTCCTGCTGCACCTGCTCGCGCGGCTGGCAGGCCGTCTGAACATCAAACTCACCGCCGTCCACATCCACCACGGCCTGCAGGACGAAGCCGACGGCTGGCTCCGAATTTTTGCCGCGATTATTGCAGCCGCCTCGCCGTGCCGTTGCGCTGGCAAAAAGTCGATGTCGTTTCGGGACGGCCTCGGCATCCGAAGCGGCGGCACGGCGAGGCGCGTTACCGCGTGTTCGGCGAAACCGAAGCCGACGTACTCGCCGCCGCCCATCATGCCGACGACCAAAGTGGAAACCTTTTGCTTGCCGCTCTGCGCGCGGCGGGCCGCGCGCCCTGTCCGCCATGCCCGCCGTGCGCCGCTGAACCGCCGCACACCCTGCTGTGGCGGTCGCTGCTGCCTACGGCCGCGCCGAGCTGGAAGCCTATGCCGAACGGCACAAGCTGGCTTTTTGTGTGCGACCCAGCAACGAAAGCGGGCGACTATCTGCGCAACTGGCTGCGCAACGACGGTTCTGCCGCAATGGCGCGCCGACTGCCGCAGTTGGATCAACACATCTGTCCGGCATCGGGCTGTTGCAGGACGAGGTGGCCGTGTTGGAAGAAACGGCGGCGGCGGACGAAGCGGCCGTGCAAAAGCGGCGGGCTGTTCGATGCCGCCTGTTGGCGCACCTGCCGCCCGCCCGCCGGAGACAGGTTTTGCGCCGCCTGCTGGCCGGACACGGCGTTTCGGCGGGCAAAAGCCGCCCCGCACGACTTTCGAGCGGTTTGATGAACCTCGGGCAGGGCGGCGCGGAATGGAAGTTTCCGCGGCAACCGTCCACGCCGCGCAGGCCGCCTGCATTTCCTGCCGCCCGACTGGCAGGCGCAATGCCATGCCGCGCCGCGAGACAGGCCGTCTGAAAGAACTCGGCGGCGGCTGGCAGTTGCGCCGCGCCGCCTACGGCCTGCCCGATGCCGCGCTGGAACAAACCGTCCGCATCCGCACCGCCGAAAGCGGCGACTTGTTGCACACGTCCGGCGGGCGGGAAAAAGCCGAAACTAGAATATTGCAGGAAGCGGGCATGCCGCCGTTTGCCCGCCCGCTGTGGCCGATTGTCGCCGATGCCGAAAAACTGCTGCCTCGCCGTCGCCGGCATCCGTACCGACAGCGCATGGCGGTTGCGGGCGGCTCTGCTGCCCTGCTGGGAGCCGTTGATGCGGTTTGTGCCGCCCCGATGAGGCGGGTGTTTTTATTTTTATCCGCCATAAACGTAGAAAGGCGTCACTGAAACGGTATTTCCCGTTTTCAGACGGCCTGCACATGGGTGCATACTGGCTACAATCGCCGCTTTTACGCAACAGAGGCCGTCTGAAAAATGGAAAATACCGATTTCAACCTGTGGCAGACCATACGCAACGAAGCCGAGCAGTCGGCGGCGGAAGAACCCATGCTGGCCAGCTTCCTCCACATGACCGTGCTGCGGCACGACAGTTTGGAGCGGTGCTGGCCTTCCACCCGTCGAGCAAGCTGGCCAATCCGACCATGGATATGCGCACGCTGTACGAACTCTACCTGCACGCGCTGGGAAAAAGAACCGTCCATCGGCGAGGCCGTCCGCGCCGACATCACCGCCTATTACGAACGCGACCCGGCCTGCGACCAATACTGCCTGCCGCTTTTGTATTTCAAAGGCTACCACGCCATTCAGGCGCACCGCATCAACCACCTGCCTGTGGAAGGAAGGGCGCAAAACGCTGGCCCTATTTCCTGCAAAACCGCGCTTCCGAAGTGTTCGGCGTCGATATCCATCCGGCCGCCCGTTTCGCAGGGGATTATGATCGACCACGGCGACAAACGTCGTCATCGGCGAAACCGCCGTTTTCAGGGCAACGACATTTCCATCCTTCACGGCGTAACCCTCGGCGGTTCGGGCAAAGAGGGCGGCGACCGCCACCCGAAAAATCGGCGACGGTGTGATGATAGGCGCGAACGCTTCCGTGTTGGGCAACATCCGCGTGAACGAATGCGCGAAAATCGGCGCGGGCAGCGTGGTGGTGGTCGGACGTACCCGCCTCACAGCACCGTCGTCGGCGTACCCGCCCGCGTGGTCGGCAACAAATCGCGTGCCAAACCGGCGGAGGAAATGAATCAGAATTTTTATGAGGAAATGAATCAGGATTTCTATATTTGAACCTGTCCGTTCGGTAGCGGTAAAACCTTTGAGGCCGTCTGAGAGCTACGATTTGCAGGTTTCAGACGGCCTTTTGCTATTTTGTCGTGTTCAAACAACCATCCGCCACGCATAAAGGCAACTAGGAATAGTTATATTTTAAGATTGGATGTGATTTTTGATTACAATCCGCCCGTCAAATATCAATGAGCCTTTGTGATACATCCGCCCCGCCTGATTCCCGCCCTTTGGCGGCCGCCTTCCCCGCTTGCGCCGATACCGAGGCCGCCGATGACGCTGACGGCGAACACTACACCGCCACGCTGCCCACCGTTACCGTGGTCGGACAGTCCGACACCAGCGTACTCAAAGGCTACATCAATTACGACGAAGCCGCCGTTACCCGCAACGGGCAACTCATCAAAGAAACGCCGCAAACCGTCGATACGCTCAACATCCAGAAAAACAAAAATTACGGCACGAACGATTTGAGTTCCATCCTTGAAGGCAATGCCGGCATCGACGCTGCCTACGATATGCGCGGCGAAAGCATTTTTCTGCGCGGTTTTCAAGCCGACGCATCCGATATTTACCGCGACGGCGTGCGCGAAAGTGGGCAGGTTCGCCGCAGCACTGCCAACATCGAGCGCGTGGAAATCTGAAAGGCCCGTCTTCCGTCCTTTCACGGCCGCACCAACGGCGGCGGCGTCATCAACATGGTCAGCAAATACGCCAACTTCCAAACAAAAGTCGCAACATCGGAGCGGTTTATGGCTCGTGGGCAAACCGCAGCCTGAATATGGACATCAACGAAGTGCTGAACAAAAACGTCGCCATTCGCCTCACCGGCGAAGTCGGGCGCGCCAATTCATTCCGCAGCGGCATAGACAGCAAAAACGTCATGGTTTCGCCCAGCATTACCGTCAAACTCGACAACGGCTTGAAATGGACGGGCACATACACCTACGACAATGTGGAGCGCACGCCCGACCGCAGCCCGACCAAGTCCGTGTACGACCGCTTCGGACTGCCTTACCGCATGGGGTTTCGCCCACCGGAACGATTTCTTGTCAAAGACAAGCTGCAAGTTTTGGCGTTCCGGACCTTGAATACGCCTTCAACGACAAATGGCGCGCCCAATGGCAGCTCGCCCACCGCACGGCGGCGCAGGATTTTCGACCATTTCTGTGCAGGCAGCGAAAACGGCAGCCGAATCAAAGCGCAACTACGCCTGGCAGCAGACCGACAACAAAACCCCTGTCGTCCAACTTTCACACTCAACGGCGACTACACCATCGGACGTTTTGAAAACCACCTGACCGTAGGCTCGGATTGCAGCCGCGAACACCGCAACCCGACAGTAGGTTACGACCGCGCCTTTTATCCGCTCCATCATCCCCTACGACCGCGCAAGCTGACGGCTTCGGGCAGATTGCAGCTCGTCCTGACCCAAAACCGCCAGCAAAGCCGACTCCTACGGCATTTTCGTGCAAAACATCTTCTCGCCACGCCCGATTTGAAATTGGGTCCTCGGCGGTCGTTACGACAAATACACCCTTTAATTCCGAAAACAAACTCACCGGCAGCAGCCGCCAATACAGCGGTCCATCTCTTCAGCCCTCAACATCGGCGCAGTGTGGAACGATTAATCCCGTCCACACGCTCTACGCCTCATATAACAAGCGTTTCGCCTTATGGCGGCGCGACGGCGGCTATTTGAGTATCGATACTTCGTCTGCCGCCGTGTTCAATGCCGACCCCCGATACACCCGTCAATACGAAACCGGCGTCAAAAGCAGTTGGCTGGACGACCGCCTCAGCACCACATTGTCGGCCTACCAAATCGAACGCTTCAATATCCGCTACCGCCCCGACGCGCAAAATGATCCCTACACTTGGGCAGTCAGCGGCAAAACACCGTTCGCGCGGCGGGGTTGTCCGCCATCGGACAATCATCTCACTCTACGCGGATCGTTGGGCGTAATGCGAGGCGAAAGTGCGTTGAAGACAAGGCAAATCCAAAACCGCGTGGGCATCCATTTGAATAACACCAGCAACGTTACCGGCAACCTGTTTTTCCGTTACACGCCGACTGAAAACCTCTACGGCAGAAATCGGCGTAACCGGTACGGGCAAACGCTACGGCTACAACTCCAGCCAAGCAACCACCACGCTTCCCTGGCTTCGCCCGCACCGACGCCATGCTCGGCTGGAACCGCAAAAATCTGAACCTCACTTTCGCCGTCGGCAATCTGTTCAATCAAAAATACTGGCGTTCCGACGCCATGCCCGGCGCGCCGCGCACTTATACGGCGCGGGTGAATTACAGTTTCTAATACTTGCCGCCACCGATAGGTTGGGGCCGTCTGAAAAACGACAGATGCAGCTTTCAGACGGCCTTAAAGCTTCGACGATGCTGATAACGGCCGCCATTCCTGATTCCAATGTGCCGCATCCGGCTCATATGGGCCATCGGAATAAAGCGGCAAAAATACGGCATGGAGGCCGTCTGAAAAATGTTCAGACGGCCTCCATGCCGTATTTGCTTCTGTCGGAACCGGCGGGGTTTATTGTCCCTTCTTTTTCCTTTTTCAGCTTTTTTCCAGCCGGTACTAAAGCTGGCGCGTGGAGAGGCCGAGCATTTGGGCGGCCTGGGTTTTGTTGCCCCGGCAGTAGGCCAGCGTTTTCTCGATCCAGCGAATGGGGAATCGGCTTGGAGGTACGGCCGCGCTTGGTTGCCCTGAACGGCGAAGCCCGGCGTTTTTGCGCGTTGGGCGGGCTTTGGGGGCGACGGCAGGAACAGGTTTGGCCGATTGTCGGGTTGAGCAGCCGCCAAACCTGATGTTCGTCGGCTATGTTGCCTTCGTTTTGTTTGGCCAGCTCATGCAGGAAGCGTTCCGGTTCGAGACGTTGCCCAGCCAGGAAGTAGTATTGCAGTTGTTCCACCGCTTTCGGTGGTCAGATTGACGTTTTTGCCCGTTTCGCGGTTGATGCGGTGCATGAAGTAGGCGACGAGTTCGGGGATGTCGCTGCGGCGTTCGCGCAGGGTGGGCAGGTGGATGGGGACGACGTAGAGGCGGTAGTAGAGGTCGGGGTCGAAGCGGCCGCTTTCCACTTCGGCGGCAGGTCGCGCGTGGTGGCGGTGATGATGCGGACGTTGATGTTGCGGGCTTTGCTGCCGTCCAGCCGTTGTGCCGGCGTTGTTTTGCAGAACGCAGCAGGCGGCTTTTGAAGGTCTGCGTCCAGCGCGGCGATTTCGTCGAAAGAATATCGTGCCGCCGTCGGCCTGTTCGAGCAGCCCGCCTTCTTCGTCTTGGCCGAAGATTTCGCGGCCGAGGGTAGTCGTTGTCCGCGCCGTTGCAGGCCACTTTGATGAAGGGCTGGCCGACTGACGCCGTCCGGCGGTGTGCAGGGAGTGCGGGCGAACATTTCCTTGCCCGTGCCGTTCTCGCCCAGCAGCAAAACGTTGGCGTTGCTGTGCGCCACGCGTTCGAGTTCGCTCACGGCGTTCAAAAGCGGGGCGGACGAGCCGACGATGCCGTAGCGGCGGCTGTGCGATTGCAGGTTTGTTTGAGTTTTTGGTTTTGGCTGCAGTTTTTGCGTGTGCGCTTCGTTGTTTTTCGTGGATGTAGAGCAGTTGGCCGACCAGGGTGGACAGGATTTTCAACAGGGAGACGTCGTCGTGCAGCGGGCGGGGCTGTAGCGGGCGCGCAGGCGAGGCGAGTACGCCGAAGGTGCGGTTGTGGGCGGCTATCGGCAGGGGCGATGAACATGGTTTGTTCGGGCGGCATGTCTTCGCGCAGGACGGTGCGGCCGAGGAACAGGGGATCGTTGCGCACGTCGTCGGCCACAATCATGTGGGCATGTTTCAAGACGGTGCCGGTGATGCCTTCGTCGGGCGCGTATGCCGCCGCGCGCGACTTGTTCGGGCGACACTGCCGTCAGGCGTAGCGGCTATGGATGCGTTTTTCGTCGTCGATGTGCTGCGGGACGATGCGCCCCTGGTTCAAACCGAAAAATTCGCTCATCAGTTGCAGCATGATTTTCAGGGCGGTGTGGTGCGCGCCGCCGTCTTTGCCCAGGTGGATGACTTGTTGCAGCAGCAGCGTTTTCCTGCGCCCGCCAGTCGCGGCGGTCGGTTTGTGATTTGAAGTCATATCGTGTTTTCGTAATGTAAACATTCAAACGGTATTGTAAATAAAATGTAGGCCGTCTGAAAGGCGGTTGCAGTGTGGAGATGCGGTGTCTTGATTTTCTACAAACTTATTTTTGATTTATTATCAGATTGTTGTTTGGACAAATTGTCTTATTTGATGCCGAGGTCCGTAAGCAGGACGGGATGATGTTACAATAATAACATGTTTCATTGTGGTGTTTGAATAAGGATAGTATTATGAGAAAAACAAGTATTTTTAGCGTGATTGCCGTTTCTTTAATGCTGGCCGGCTGCGGTCGGACTGCCGACGGTTTGGCAGGTGCGATAACCGATCCGCTGAATCCGAAAGTCAAAGGACAGTTCAACCGGCTGACCGTGGGCAGCAGCGAGACAAACAGCCTGCTGCCGTCTGAAAAACGACTTACCATCACCATTACCGACAGCGAAAAAGCGGCGCCGACCGGGATCAAGACTTACCGCAAGGGTGAGACAATCGACATCAGTTATAAAAACGGGAAAAATAACGGGCTTGGAGTACGAACTCAATCATGCCGACCAAACCAAGGAAAAACGGCGAGCTGCTCATCTACAAGCAAGAATTATTCCGTGGTGGCCGGCAGGCATCCGGCGGCGGAAAATATCCCGACGGCGCATCCGTCCCGTCGATACAAATTCGAAGTCAATACCATCCAAGGCACACATACGACGGAAGACAAGCTGCCGAGCGGCAAAATCCGTTATGAAGGCTTTGGCGTTTGCCGGCGGCGACGACCGCAACGGCAAATTGGATTACACCATCGATTTCGGCAGGAAAACTGGGCGAGGGCAGCGTACCGGCCTGAAGAGGTGTGAACAAGGTTATGTTGGAAAACCACAGGCTGCATGCCCGTCCTGACGGCACGGTCGGCGTGGACGGCGGCAGGGCGGTGTCAAGCGGCCTGACCGACGGCGGTTACGGCCTGACTCTGTACGGCCCTCAAGCCGACGAATTGGCCGGCAGCGCATATTTCAGCAACGGCGGCAACTCGAAACAGATAGGCTTCGGCGGTTCGCAGAAGAAATAATCTTTGACGGTTTGAAATACAGTAGCGCCGTCCGAAAACCGTAAAAACAGGTTTTCAGACGGCCTTTCAGATAACGGGGCGGCGGTGCCGCCGTATCGTTTTGTTGCGAGCCGCTACTAGTGCGGCTTTCCGGTTTCTTTCCGCCATTTCCTTTATGAATCGAAAACAAACTCCTGGCCTATGCCTTGGGGCCGGTCGGCAGTGCCGCCGCCGGGCTGCTGGACGCTGCCGTTGATGTCGTGGCATTTTGCCGGCGGCGACTATCGGGCGCATCGCTGCTGCAAACGGCGGCCTCGCTGGCTTTAATCGTGCTGGGCTTTGGGGCTTGGATCGAGCTTATGTGCGCGAGTTCCACCATTGCGGCGGGCGGCGAGGCGGCTTTTGTTAAAAACCTCGGCCTGGCCGCCGTTGCTTTGGGTGGCGGCCGCAACGGCGGTTTTGGCTGTCCGCGCCTGACATGCCGTCTGAAAAGATTTTCGGTTTGGCCGACGGGACTTTGAGCCTGCTAGCCTGCTGTTTGCCGCCGGTTTGCTGCCGGTGCGCTATCTGTCGCTGATTTTTGCGGATGCAGGAGCGCGCGCTGGCTTTTCTTTTTCAGCCAACTGCTGCCCAAGCTGTTGGTGTTGGCGGCGGTGGCGGCCGTTTGCCTGCTTCGGCACACGGGCGGATATTTGGGTGTTGGCGGCGGTGTATGCGGCCTCCCAATGGGCGGCGGCGGGGTTGTTGCTGTGGCAGACGCGGCGTGAATGCGCCGCCGCGTTTTCGTGCGCCGTTTGACGCGCGGCAGCTTTTCAGACGGCCTCGAGTACGGCTTTCTGCCGCTGGCTTTGGGCGGTTTGATTTATTGGGCGTTTACTTCGATAGACCGCTGGCTGTTGCGCGATTTGGCGGGCTTGGAAGAGTTGGCCGTGTATTCGATGGCGGTCAGTTTTCGGCGCGGCGGCGATGGTGTTTCAAAGCGTGTTTTCCACCGTTTGGTCGCCCATGGTGTTCAAGTGGGTGGCGCAGGGCGGTGATACGGCGAAGGTGGCGGCGGTGGCGCGGCAGATGACGGACGTGGCGGCAGCGATTGTGTGCCTGGCCGGTCTGTTGTCGCCTGCGGTTACGCTGCTGTTGCCGCCGCAGTATGCGCCGGTGCAGTTCGTGCCGCTGTCGTCGCTGCTGTTTCCGCTACTTTATACGCTGACCGAAGTCAGCGGCATCGGCATCCATGTCAGCAAGCGGAATTGGCCGGTGCCGCTGATTTCGCTGGCCGCGCTGTTGTGCAACCTGTTGCTGCTGAACCTGTGGATTCCGCTGTGGGGCGCGCGCGGGGCGGCGATGGCGACGGCGGTGTCGTTTTGGCTGTTTTTCGCCCTGAAAACCGAATTGTCCGCCCGCTTGTGGCAGCCGCTGCCGCGCGGCACGCTCTACGGCACGACAGCCGCCTGTTTGGCGGTTTGCCTGGCCTACACGGCCTGCGGCGACGGCCCTGTATCCTTATTTCGCCGCCGTGTGGCTGGTTGGTTTGGCGGCATTGGCTTGGCGTTACCGCCGTTTGGCAGGCCGTCTGAAAACAAGGAATAACCGATAATGCACGCCCTTTTGCCGCCTTCGTGGTATCCCGAAACGCCGTCATCCTTTGGACGGCATCTTCTTTCCGTCAGCAGGCGCACGCCCTGCAACGCGCCGGTTTGCGCGTCGGCGTGGTTGCGCCGCTGTTCCGTTCGCCGCGCCGCCTGCGCGAAATCTTTTTGAGGCCGTTACGGAACGGAATGTTTTTCAGACGGCCCGACTCACCTCATACGCGCCCACAGCGTTTATTTCTTCCCGCGAATCCCGTATCTCGACCGCGAACGCTGGGTGGCAGCCGGAATGCGCCTGTTCGAACGTTATCTGGCCGAACAGGGGCGGCCGCATCCTGCACGCCCATGCGGTCAATTACGGCGGTATCCCTCGCGCACCGCATCTCGCGGCGGCACGGCATCCTACGTCATCACCGAACACAGCAGCACTTACGCGCGCGGCTTTAATCAGGCCGTGGCGGCGTGCGGCCATGCGGGCGGCGGCGGAAGGCGCGGCGGCACGGTTTGCCGTCAGCCCCGATTTCTGCCGCCTGCTGGCTTCGGAATACAGCGGCTCGGAATGGCGGTATCTCGCCCAATATACCGGGTGCGGCGTTTTGCGAACCTTTGCCCGAAAGTTTTCAGACGACCTCAAACGGCTTTTACCTTCTGCTCGGTGGCGCATTTTGAACCGCAACAAAGGCTTCGACGTTTTGCTGGACGCCTTCGCCCGCGCGCTGGAAAAACGGCCGGATTTGCGGTTGAAAATCGGCGGCGGCGGCGTGGAAGAGGCGGCTTTGAAACGTCAGGCGGGCCGTCTGAAAAATCGATGCGGCGGTGGATTTTTCCTCGGCGCGTTGGATAACGGCGCGGTTTTTGCGGCTGATGCGCGGCAGCGACGCTTTCGTACTCGCCAGCCGCAACGAAACCTTCGGCGTGGTATTCATCGAAGCCTTGTCGCAAGGCCTGCCTGTCATCGCCACCCGCTGCGGCGGGCCGGAGGCATCGTGAACGGAAACAACGGCGCCTGCTCGTGCCGAAAGAACAGCCCGAAGCCTTGGCCGCAGCCCTGCTGAAATGGCGGAAAAACCGCGCGCGCTATCCGGCCGAAGCCTGCGCGCAGCCTGTTTGGAAGAATTCGGCGAACAGGCGGTAACAGGCCGTCTGAAAGCGGTTTACGCGCAGGATTTTGCACAGTGAAATAAAAGCTTTCAGACGGCCTATTCTGCATCGGCATTCAAATAAGTGAGAACAAATCATGACTTCCCTCTTACCTGTTTTATCGGTGTCGGGTTTGCTGCTGCTCGGTTTTTGCAGTGGGGAAAAATCCTGCCGCCGTCTGTTTGCAACAGATGCTCAAACCATTGCCGGCCGTGGTGCTGCTGTTGCTGTTTTTGTGATGGGGCGGAATTCGGCGGCATTTTTACCGATAAGGCTTTGGGTGCGCGGATGTTGTGAAACGCGCCTTGCTTTCTCTGCTGATTGCCGCCTTTACCGCCGCGCTGCTGTACCGTAAGGCGCGGCAGGGCGGCACCGTCTGGCAGTTTTTGGCCGCCCTTTTTCGGCTGTCTCAAAGCCGTGGCGGCGTTTGCGGCGGCGCGTGGCGGCTCACCGCCTGTTGCCGCACGGTACTTTGGAAGGCGTATCGGCAGCACGCAGGTTCTGTGCCTGCTGATGGTGGGGACGGATTTGGTGCATGTCCGCCTGGGCGGCCTGAACAGGCGCGTATTCCTGCTGCCCTGTTTGCAGCGGCGGCTACGGCGGCGGCAGGTTTGGCTTTTTCCTCCTGACGCCGTATTCGTTCGGCCAAAGCCTGATGCTGTCGGCAGGCTTCGGCTGGTTTTCGTCGGGGCCGATGGTGGGCGAAGCAGTGTCGGCAGAAATGGGTGCGACGGCTTTGATGACCGATCGCGAAATGTTCAGCATCGTATTCTCTCTATTTTTCAGCAAAACCCAGCCTCGCCGCCATCGGCCTTTCCGGCGCGGCGGCGATGGATTCCGCGCTGCCGTTTGTAAAGAAAACTGCGAGCCGGAATATGAACACGCAATTGTCAGCGGCTTTTTATTCTGACGCTGGCCGCGCCTGTGTTGATTTTCGGCTCTGACCGCTTTACCGTATTGAAACGGCAGGCGGCATTTTCAGACGGCCTTTTGCTTTTCCGTTTAAAATATTATTTTTAATTTTGCAAATTTACGGCATTTTATTTCATGTGATGCCGTTTTTCTAAAACAGTAGGTTGAATGCGGTTTGTTCCGTGCAGCAATCCTGCTTAAATTTCACCGCGCCGGTTTCAAGGCGGATTTACGCCTGTCTGTTTGCTGCCAATCGCGCCCTTCGTTGGTCTTTACAGGTTATTACATTTATGAAAACAGCTTCCTGGTCGTCCAAAAATCGGCTTCATCCTCTCTGCCGCCGGTTCCGCTACATCGGCTTGGGCGCGATTTGGAAACCTATACCGCCGGCACCAACGGCGGCGCGGTGTTTGTGTTGATGTTTTTGGTGTTCACCATCTTGGTGGCCTTGCCGGTGCAGCTGGCCGAGTTTTTATATCGGCCGCAAGAGCGGCAAAAACGCGGTGGATGCGTTTAAAAAACGCTCGCGCCGAACAGCCTGTGGCCGTGGATCGGGCGCATGGGCGTGTTTGCCTGCTTTATTTTGCTGTCGTTTCTACAGCGTGGTGGGCGGCTGGGTGCTGGATTATGGTGCATGCGTTTGACGGCAGCATCCACCAAAATGCGGATTTCAACGCGCTGTTCGGCAGCACGATTTCCAATCCCGTCGGCTCAATCGCTTATCAGGGGCTGTTTATGCTGATGACGGTGTGGGTGGTGAAAAGCGGCATCGCGGCGGGCATCGAACGGGCCAAACAAATACATGATGCCCGCGCTGTTTGTGTTGCTGCTGCTCCTGGCGGTGCGCTCGCTCACGCTGGACGGCGCGATGGCGGGCATCTCCTTCCTGCTCAAGCCCGATTGGTCGCACTTCACGCCGCAAAACCATGCTCACCGCGCTGGGGACAGGCCTTTTTCGCACTGAGCCTGGGCGTGTCCACCATGATTACTTATGCCGCCTATTTGGATAAAAACAGGATTTGTTCCGCTCCGGCAACAGCATTATGTGGATGAATCTGCTGGTGTCTCTGTTGGCCGGTTTGGTGATTTTCCCCGCCGTGTTCGCTTTCAACTTTGAGCCGGGGCAGGGGCCGGGGCTGATTTTCGTGGTGCTGCCCGCCGTGTTTATGAAGCTGCCGCTGGGGCAAATTCTGTTTGCCGTGTTTATGCTGCTGGTGGTGTTTGCCACGCTCACTTCCGCCTTCTCCATGCTGGAAACCGTGATTGCCGCCGCCATCCGCGAAGACGAAAGCAAACGCAGCAAAACCACCTGGCTGATCGGCACGGCGATTTTTATTGTCGGCATCCCCTCCGCGCTCTCGTTCGGCGTGCTCGCCGAATGGAAGCTGTTCGGCAAAACAGCTGTTCGATCTGTGGGACTACATGATTACCGCGCTGATTATGCCGATTAGCTCGCTTTTGGTGGCGGTGTTTGTGGGCTGGATACGGCAGAAAAGTGATGTGTTGGCGCACATGCGCGAAGGCAGCAGCGTGCCGCAGGCTGTGATTGTTGTGGCTCAACGCCCTGCGCTTCCTCGCGCCGGTGGCGATTTTGCTGGTGTTTGCCAATACGCTGGGCTGGATTTGAGCGCATAGTTTGAGGAAAAGTAAAGGCCGTCTGAAACCTGAAGAACGGGTTTTCAGACGGCCTTTGTGTGTTTCTCAGCTTATTTCTGATTGTCTTTGATGATTTTTCCAGTTGCGGCATCGGCGTATAACCGCGCCTGTGTGCGGCCGTTGAAGACGATGGCCGAGTGCCGTGAAGCCGAGCTGTTCGCCCAAAGAGACGGTTTCGTTTACCGGATTGTCGCATACGGCACACTTGCGGCGGCATTTTGCCTTCACGCATCCATTTCGTCCAGCGGCGGTGCGGGTTGACGACAAATCTGTTGGGCTTTGCGCGCACCGTCCGGGTGCAGGCTGACCAAAGGCATCATGAAGTTGTAGATGGTGATGTCGGTCATCTTGGCGAATTCATGCTCGACGTTTGCAGTACGGGCAGTCGGTCGAGAAGACGGCTACTTGAGTTTGCCGTTACCGCGTACTTCTTTAATCGCCTTGTCGAAAGGCAGGCTGTCGTATTCGACCGCGCTCAATTGTGCCGTGCGCTCGTCGGTCAGGCTTTTGCGGTTTTTAATGTCGATGAAGTCGCCGACAATCATGTAGTCGCCTTTGGCATCGGTATAGATGACGGTTTTGCGCTCAAGACGACTTCATACAGTTGTTGTCCAGCAGGGTAGGGTGGACGGACAGCACTTTAATTTGCTGTTCGGCATAGGCTTTTTCTAATTTTCCACGGATGGTTTTGTTCGACCGGAAGCATCGGTTTTGCCGTTCGCCGAACCTGCGCCGATGTGTTTTGCCGGCGGCTTGCGCTGAGGTTGTGCCGACTTGGTTTTGACCGCGCGGCAATCAGCAGGGCGGCGCCAGGACGGTAGGGTGTTTCTTTTCGTATTTATGTTGGCTTTCGTTTTCAATAAAATTCCGGGCGTTGTCGCCGGGTCGGTATTATGCCGAGCGCGCAGGGCTGGGTATTTTGGTGATGACAAAAAGTCGCGCCTTGCTGCACAATCCGCTCAATTATGGTCAGATTCCCAGCGAGAATACGAGTATGACACCGATTTTGGCTTTCGATATTGAGACGGTTCCGATGTGCGCGGTATCCGCATCGCTATATGACTTACCGTCGGAAGTGGGCGGATGCGGAGGTGGTGGAATTCGCCCGTCGAAACGCCGTGCGCGGACAGGCAGCGATTTTTGATGCAACACCACTTTGCAACAGGTGGTGCGCCATATCCCGCTGTATGCGTTAGGGGCAGGACAAAAATCCACGTCGGCACGATAGCGAAATCGGCGACGACGAGGAAACGGTGATTGCGCGTGAGCTGATTGAAACGCACACGCCGCAGCTGGTGAGCTGGAACGGCGGCGGTTTCGACCTGCCCGTGCCGGGCACTACCGCGCCCGATGACACGGCATCACGGCCGCCCGTTATTGGGACATGGCGAGGGCGATTTCGGCGACAGCCGCGATTTTAAAATGGAACAACTACATCAGCCGTTATCACAACCGCCATTGGTGACTTGATGGACTTGCTCGCTCTACCAGCCCCGTGCCAATGTGCTTTTGGACGATATGCAAATAAGCTGTGCGGCTTCCCTGGAAATGGGCATGGACGGCGGTAAGTGCGCAGGCGTTTCACGAAGGCCGTCTGAAAGAAACTACGACTACTGTGAAAACCGATGCGGCGAATACTTATTTGATGTACCTGCGTTTCCGCCTGATGAGCGGCGCGTTGGACGGCGACGAGTACGAGTAGGAAATCCGCCGTCTGAAAAATTATCTGCAAACGCTGGCGGATGGCCAGGAACATTGGCGCGAATTTCTTGCCGCATGGCTGAATTTTTGTCAAAGGCCGTCTGAGCGCCGTTTTCCGGTTTTCAGACAGCCTTTCGTTTTGTATCTGCGGATTTATTCCTTCACGCGCACGGCCATCAGGGTGTGCAGGCGGCGGTGGTCGGCGCGGGCGACGGTGAATTGCAGCGGCGGCAGGATGATTTTTCGCCGCGTACGGGCAGGCGGCCGGAGTTCTGGATGACCAGCCCGCCTATGAGTGTCCGCTTCCTCGCTGCGGTAGTCCGTGCCGAAGAAGGCGTTGATGTTCGATTTTCGGTTACGGCGTTGATGCGCCAGCGTTCGGCGGAAACGGCGAAGATGTTGTCGGCGGAATCGTTCGTCGAATTCGTCTTCGATGTCGCCGATGATTTCTTCTGATAACGTCTTCAAAGGTAACGAGGCCGGATGTGCCGCCGTATTCGTCGATGACGATGGCGCATGTGCAGCCTTTGCTCGGGAAGGTGGTAGCAGGGGCGTTGAGGGATTTGCCTTCAGACGAAAAACGCGGGGCGCAGGAGTTGTTCGAGGTTGAACTGTTCGGGGTTGAAGGCGTATTTGAGCAGGTCTTTGGCGTGCAGGATGCCGAGGATGGTGTTCTTTGTCGCCGCTCGACGACGGGAAAGCGCGAGTGTGCGGTTTCGATGACGTAGGGATGATGCGTTCGAGGCTCGTCGGTCGATTTGATGACGCCCATTTGCGAGCGGGTAATCATGGAGTCGCGCACTCGAGTTCGGCAAAGTCGAGTACCTTCTCCAGCCGTTGCAGGTGTCGGTGTCGAATACCCGTTGTTCGTGTGCTTGGCGCAGGAGGGCCAATACGCCTTCGGCGGTATCGGGTGCGTCGCCGTTGATGCGGCTGATGAGTCGTTCGAAAAAGTTGGGTTTCGACGGGCTGTCGTCCATTAGTGTTCGTCCTGTGCAGTATGGGTCGGGGTATGCTAACTGATTTAGCAGGCGGGTTTCAAGGCTTCCATCTTTCTGCTTCGGTATCTTCGATGGCGGTCAGCTCATCAGGGTGCAAAACGCCGTGTATGGTGAGGTGGGCGAGTGTTGTTCGGGTGTTTTGCCTTGTTCGGCGGCTTCTTTGAAGACGACTTGCGGGCAGATGACCAAATCGCCGTGCAGGCCGTCTGAAAGGGCGGGGGCGTACACGGTTTCGCCTTCGTCTAGGGCGAAGCTCAAGACGTTGGTGGCGTAGCTGTTGCCCCTGTAATCGCGGCTGCAGGCGCGGCGGCTCTTCGTCGAGCAGGAGCAGGGAGATGTCGGCGCGGCGGTGAGTGCTGCTTTAACCGCTCGCCATGCCCAGCGGTAGCCGTCGCGCTCGGAGGGAGGCCTGCGGTGGAGGATTGGTTGTCGAAATGCAGGGTGAAGCGTTGCTGTTGCAGTTTGAGGAAGGGATAGCGTTTGGCTCATGTTTGGTTGCGGTTGTGTAAAGGCGTGATGATACTGGAAATCGAGGAGGCCGTCTGAAGGTGCTTTTCAGACGGCCTTTGTTTGCCGTTACACCTGCCAGTCTATCGGCGTTTAGCCGTGCTTTTGCAGGTAGAGCGTTGGTTTGCGAGAAAGGTTTGCTGCCGAAAAAGCCGCGGTAGGCCGACAGGGGAGGGGTGCGGCGAGGTGAGGACGAGGTGGCGGCTGCGGTCGATGAAGCGCGCCTTTTTTCTGCGCGTGGCTGCCCCAGAGGATGAAGACGAGGTGTTCGCGTTGTTCGGCTAGGCGGCGGATGACGGTACGTAGGTAAAGTTGCTCTCCCAGCCCAGTGCGGCGTGGGAGTGGGCTTTGGCGGGCGCGGACGGTGAGGACGGTGTTGAGCAGGAGGACGCCTTGTTCCGCCCAGTGTTGCAGGCAGCCGTGGTTCGGGATGCGGAAACCGGGGATGTCGTCGGCAAGTTCTTTGTAGATGTTTTGCGGGAGGGCGGATGTCGATGCCCGGACGGACGGAAAAGGCCAGTCCGTGCGCCTGTCCTTCGCCGTGGTAGGGTCTTGGCCGAGGATGACGGCTTTGACTTGGCACAATTCGCGTGGCTTTGAAGGCGTTGAAGACGTCGGCGGCGGCGGATAGATGGTTTTGCCCGCTTTCGCGTTCGGCTTTGACGGTGTCGATGATGTGTCGGAAATAGGCGTTGTTGCTTTTCTTTGCCGAGGGCTTCTGTCCAGGTTTGCACAATGGTTTTGCCGGTGGTAGTTTATGAGGGTAAGGCTGTCTGAAAAAGGCGGGCTGCCGTTTTCAGACGGCCTTCCGTTTAGGATAGGTGGAGGATGGAATGGTGTACTTTGCCTTTGATGGATCTCGGTAACGTGCCAGTTGGAGTTGTCGTTTAAGGTCAACCAGCGGCGTTCTTCGGTGCGGTAGAACCATTCTTGTCGTTTTTGCAGAACACTTGTACGTTGCGCGCTTCCAAGATATTGAGGATTTCATTGGAGTGGGAGCGGGTGTCGTCGAAGTCGGTAACGAGCGCTGTCCCATTTCGCCGTAACAGGCGTTTAGGGCGAGCAGCAGGTCGTTTACCGGTTTGTCGAGTCTCGCGGGCGTTGAGGCCGATGCGGCGGGCTTCTGTGTCAGTATCGGATAGCTGTGGGTGGGGTAGCCGGAATTGAGGGTTTCGGCGATGCTTTGACGCCGGACGGGTCGATGATGTGGTAGGACAGCAGTTCTTCGCACAGTTTGATCGATAGCGATTCGGCCCCGTCCACCGCGCCGATAACCAGGGATGGACGTATTCGAACAGGGATTTGTAGGGTTGGAAACCGGTGTCTTCCGTGTTGTTTTTCCACAGTTTGACGACGCGGTTGAGTTCGTCGAGGCTGACCGAAACGCGGTCGTTATCGCGGTCTATTGGGGAGAGGTCGTGGGTGAGCGAAGTATCGACGGAGCTGAGATAGCCATCGAACCCATGCGGATTTCGTTCGCGCCTATGACCATCATGGTGGCGGCCGAAGCGCATTGCAGCGGGATGAGGGTTGACTAGGTTGCGGCAGTGGCTGCGGATAAGGTTAATCATGCGCAGGGCTTCTTTGCCGGAGCCGCCGTCGCTTTTGATGAACAGGTAAACGGTGTCGCTGATCGACGTGCTCGAGGATGCGGTAAAGGGCCAGCACATCGTTGCGGCAGATGCCGCCGCCATTGCTGTTCCAATAGCAAAGCAGCGGGCCGTTGAGGTTGTCTTCAAGTTCGGCGAGGATTTTTGTGTGTGGAAAACAGTCGCGGCGGCTGTTTGACGTGATATTTCGTTTTCGTTCATGGTGTTCTCCTTTGTAAATCGACGGCAGGGCACGGGATGCCTGCGGTTTCGGCCGGGTTTGGCTTTTCGAACAGGGCGGTTCCGGAACGGACGGGATTTTGGTCGGGCACTTTATTGCGCGTATCCAAACCCCGCCATTGCCGTACTATCGACCCGTCTCAAATTCGGACGAACCGCAAAGGCCGTTTTCGCTAATGAATTCCGTGAAGTAGTAATTTCGTGCTTTTTATAGATTGCTTCTAGCAACAGCCGATAATTTACATTAACAGTATATCGAGATATTTGCCGCGTGCTGCCTGCCTGTCAGGCTGTCGGGAGGCTACAGCCAATAGGCAAACGCGCCGAGTGCGGCACCGGCGGGCAGGTCGATGAGATAGTGCTGCTTTGCAAATATGCAGGAAATCGCGATTAAGACGGGAAAAAGGAATGCCCATCCGCCCATGAGCCGGCATGGCGTGCAGCGCAGTCAGCATGGCGACGGAAACGTGCATGCTGGGAAGCAGTTGCTGGATTGGTCGAATTTCTGCACAAACTGTAAAAACCATTCCGACGGGGTTTGCCCGGATTGATGTTGCGCCAGTGCGGCGGCGTGGAGACGGGGAACAGCCAAAAACAGCATCTGCGTATAAACAACAGGACCAAGAAGCTGAAGGCCATCATGATGAAGTGGCGGTGGTCGGTCGCAATCAGATTGAGGTAGAGGATGGCCGGATAGTAGAGGAGGCTGTACACCCACGACCAGCGCGGGCGGAAGGGGATTTCTTCATCGACGACGGAGTCCCATACGATGGGTTTGCGCAAGGGGTGCCGCTGCGTGAAGAAGTAAAATTGTAGCACCGATGATCAATACTGGCACTTAATACTAAGTTTATAAAATAGTCGCTGAACGTCATGGGTTGGTTTCCTTTAGGGAAAAATTCAAACACAGCTGGTTGTTGTCGATTTCGCCGAAACCAGTTTGTGGTTTGCGAACAGAGGCTTGATTTGGCCGAATACGGACAGATTGATGCGGATTTGCTGCTGTTCCGCATCCCAGTTTCAATTTTGGTCCGAACCGCCGGCCAATATTTTGCGCTTTGCCGTTTTGGCGATGGCGTTCGAGTCGAACGGCAGCGGTAGCCAAAACAAAAGGTCAGTCATCATACACTTGTTCCAAAAACCAAAACCAAAACCAAAACCAAAAACCAAAACCAAAACTCAAATCCACCAAACCGATTTTTGTTCGATGCGGATGGCGTTGCGGCCGGTTTGTATGATGCGGATGTGCCGTTCGGTTTTGCCGGCAAATCATTTCTTCGATTTCATTCAGTGATTTTCCACTGCACGGGCTGTCCTTTCGGGCGGTTGCGGGTGAGGGCGGCTTGAGTGGTATTCGTGCTGTTTTATGTGACTGCCTGCAGACGGCGGTTTGATTTTTCAGACGGCCTTTGCCGGATCGGTTCGATTTGGAGGGTTGTTGCTCAATGGGTTCGGTTGGCAAAGTCTGTTTATGTGCCGCTTTTGTGCAAGCTGTTTGTTGAGGAAAGGCCGTCTGAAAGTGAGGTTCGCTTTCAGACGGCCTTTATTTCCTTTGTTTAATCAAACGTGATATTGGCGCGACAGTTCGTGTACGCTATCGACTAAGATTTTGGCGTGTTCGGGGTCGGCGTGTTGATTGATGCCGTGTCCGAGGTTGAAGACATGACCGCTGCCGTGTCCGTAGTCGGCGAGCGATGCCGCGACTTCGATGCGGATGGATTCAGGCGTGCCGAAGAGGGCAAACGGGTCGAAGTTGCCTTGCAGGGCGACTTGATTGCCGACGCGGCGGCGTGCTCTCGCCGATGTTGCACGTCCAGTCCAAGCCCAATGCGTCTGCGCCGATTTTCCGCCATGCTTTCCAGCCACAGCCCGCCGCCTTTGGCAAACACGATAACGGGAACGCGTCTGCCTTCGCTTTCGCGTTTCAATCCGGCAACGATTTGGCGGATGTATTTGAGGCTGAATTCTTGAGAACGCCGCATCGCTCAGGACACCGCCCCAAGTATCGAAAAATCTGCACAGCCTGCGCACCTGCGTCGATTTGGGCATTGAGGTAGCAGTAACGGCTTGGGCGTTGGTATCGAGGATTTTGTGCAGCAAATCGGGGCGCGAGTACATCATGGTTTTGATGATGCGAAATTCTTTGCTGCCGCCGCCTTCGACCATATAGCAGGCGAGCGTGAACGGCTGCCGGAGAAGCCGATGAGCGGTACTGCGCCGTCCAACGCTTTTGCGGATGGAAGTTACTCGCGTCGAAAACGTATTGCAGTTTTTTTCCATATCGGGAACTTGCAGCTTGGCGATATCGGCTTTGCATGTGTAAGGCGCGTTCGAATTTTCGGGCCTTCGCCTTCGGCAAAATACAGTCCCAAGCCCATTGCGTCGGGGACAGTCAGGATGTCGGAGAACAAAATCGCCGCGTCCAAATCGAAGCGTTCTAAAGGTTGGATGGTGACTTCGGTTGCCAATTCAGTGTTTTTACACAAATCGAGGGAAACTGCCTCGCTTTCGCGCGCGTGGCTTGTATTCGGCAGATAACGCCCCGCCTGGCGCATCATCCAAATCGGCGTGTATTCGACGGGCTGTTTTGAGCAGGGCGCGGAGGAAAGTGTCGTTTTTCAAGGTGGTCATAGCTGTTGCCGGAGGGTGGGTTGGGAAACGGACGGCCATTATAAACCACAGGTTCGGAAATCCGCACGTTTGCGGGAGGAGAGGCCGTCTGAAAGGCGCGTTTTGCACCGTCGGATGCTTTTGCGTATAATGGCCGCCTGCCAAAATCAAGGAATACCGTATGCTTATCCACCCGCACTCAATCCCGCTGCTTTCGAGCTCGGTCCGTTGGCCGTGCGCTGGTATGCACTCAGTTATATCGTCGGCTTCGTGCTGTTCATGTGGCTGGGCCGCCGCCGTATCCGTCAGGGTAACACGCCGTTTACTGCCGAAATGTTGGACGATTTTCCTGACTTGGGGTGTGTTGGGTGATTTTGGGCGGACGGCTCGGTTTTGTGCTGTTCTATCAGCCGGAATACTATTTCAGCCACCCTGTGGAAATAATTAAAGTGTGGCAGGGCGGCATGTCGTTTCACGGTGGTGGGCGTAGTCGCCGCCAGTTGGCTGTTTGCCCGCAGGAAGGGCTTGAAATGGATGCAAGTGATTGACTTTATCGCCCCCTTGTGCCGCTCGACCGGCTTCGGGGCGTATCGGCAATTTTATCAACGGCGAATTGTGGGGCGGGTTACTGATCCGTCGAATTTCTGGGCGATGGGTTTCCCGCAGGCGGCGCAAGTCGATGCGCACTTGGCGCAAAGCAATCCGCAATGGGCGGAATGGCGTTGCAATACGGCGCTCTGCCGCGTCATCCGTCGCAGTTGTGTACCAGTTCGCTTTAGAAGGTCTGATGCTGTTTGTGCTGGTGTGGTGGTTCTCGCGCAAAACCGCGGCCGGTTGGGCAAACGGCCATGTTGTTTTTGGCGGGTTACGGCGTATTCCGCTTCATCGCCGAATATGCCCGCCAGCCCGATGAATATCTCGGCTTGCTGACTTTCGGTTTGTCGATGGGGCAGTGGTTGAGTCTGCCGATGGTGTTGTTGGGCGGTCGGTTTTGTTTATTTCGGCAGGGAAGGATGTGCAGAAAAGAGGCCGTCTGAAAACAACAAACCGGATGCGAGAGTGTCGGATACGCTTGTTGTTTGCCGTCGCTTCGCTGCTACAATTCGCGCTTTCTCAAATACAGGCACGTAGCTCAGTTGGTTAGAGCACCACCTGACATGGTGGGGGTCGTTGGTTCGAATCCAATCGTGCCTACAAATTTTCTCAAACGGCATTTTTGCCGTTATTTTTAATGTTTTGAGCTTTTTGATGTTGAACATCACCTTGCCGGACGGTTCAGTCCGCCAATACGAATCGCCCGTTACCGTGGCACAGATTGCCGCGTCTATCGGAGCAGGTTTGGCGAAGGCGACAGTGGCGGGTAAGGTAAACGCGCAATTGGTCGATGCGTGCGATCCAATTACCGAAGATTCAACCGTCCAAATCATTACCCCTGAAAAGATCAGAAGGCGTCGAAATCATCCGCCACTTGCGCCCACCTTGTCGGTCATGCGGTTAGCAACTTTATCCCAATGCAAAATGGTTATCGGCCCCTGTCATTGAAGAGGGCTTTTATTACGATATCGCAACGGAAAACCGTTTTACGCCTGAAGATGTTGCCGCTATCGAAGCGCGCATGAAAGAATTGATTGCACTAAAGATTATGATGTAATCAAAAATCATGACCCCGCGTAGCCGAAACCATCAAAAATTTTCCAAGATCGCGACGAAGAATACAAACTGCGCCTGATTGACGATATGCCTGAAGTTGAAGCAATGGGTATGTATCATCATCAGGAATATGTCGATATGTGCCGCGGTCCGCACGTTCCGAATACCCGTTTCCTGAAAAACTTCAAGTTGACCAAACTGGCAGGCGCATACTGGCGCGGCGACAGCAATAATGAAATGCTGCAACGTATTTACGGTACGGCTTGGGCGACAAAAGACGAATTAAAAGCCTCATATCCAGCGTATTGAAGAAGCGGAAAAACGCGACCACCGCAAATTGGGCAAGCAACTGGATTTGTTCCACTTGCAAGACGAAGCGCCGGGTATGGTGTTTTGGCATCCCAAAAGGTTGGGCTTTGTAGGCAGACTATCGAGCAGCATATGCGTAAAGAGTTGAATGCCGCCGGTTATAAAGAGGTCAAAAACTCCCCAAATTATGGATAAAAACCTTTTGGGAAAAATCTGGTCATTGGATAACTACAAAGATAATATGTTCGTAACCAGTTCGGAAAAGCGCGAATACGCGGTTAAACCGATGAACTGCTCCGGGGACATGTCCAAACTTTTCAATAACGGCTTGCGCTCATACCGTGATTTGCCGATGCGTTTGGCTGAATTTGGTTCTTGCCATCGCAACGAGCCGAGTGGTGCATTGCATGGACCGATGCGTGTCCGCGGGTTTGGCTACAAGACGATGCGCATATTTTCTGTACCGAAGATCAAATCGTTAGCGAAGCGCGCGCATTCAATGAACTGCTGGTTCGTATTTACAAGCACCGGCTTCACACGATGTGTCCGTCAAGCTTTCACTGCGTCCCGAGAAGCGCGCGGTTCAGACGATGTAGTGGGATAAAGGCAGAGCAAGGTCTGCGCGAAGCATTGACTGCTTGCGGCGTGGAATGGGACGAGTTGCCGGGTGAAGGTGCGTTCTACGGACCTAAAATCGAATATCACGTCAAAGATGCATTGGGACGTTCTTGGCAGTGTGGTACGCTGCAACTGGACTTTGTATTGCCGGAACGCTTAGATGCAGAATATGTAACCGAAAACAATGATCGCGCCGTCCGGTGAATGTTGCACCGCGCCATTTTGGGTTCTTTGAGACGATTTATCGGTATTCTGATTGAAAAACCATGCGGTTCTTTCCCATTGTGGTTGGCACCGGTTCAAATGGTGATTATGAATATCACCGAAAATCAAGCGGATTACTGCGCGAAGTGGCTGCCAAATTGCAAGCCGCCGGCTCCGTGTAGAGCTGGATTTGCGTAACGAAAAATCGGTTACAAAATCCGTGATAACAGCCAATACCGCTTCCTTATCAAATCGTTGTCGGCGATAAAGAGAAGCAGGAAAACAAAGTGGCCGTCGCCGCAAAGCAGAAGACTTGGGTTCTTTGATTTGGATGATTTCATTGCGCAACTGCAGCAAGAAATCGCAGACGCCCTCAGTCAACCATTAATTTTTATAGGAGTATTCATCATCGCTCAAGAACGCGAAGCACGAATCAATGGCGAAATTACCGCCAAAGAGTGCGTTTAATCAGTGAGTCAGGCGAACAGCTTGGTGTCGTATCGGTTCGTGAAGCTTTGGCTGGCCGAAAGAGCAGGGTGTGGATTTGATAGAGATTTCCCCTACTGCCAAGCCGCCCGTGTGCAAACTGATGGATTACGGTAAATATAAATACCAACAAGCCAAGAAACGCGACGAAGCCAAGAAAAATCAGAAGCAGGTGCAAATTAAGGAAATCAAATTCCGTCCGGGTACCGATGAAGGCGATTATCAAATCAAAATGCGCAACATCAACCGCTTCTTGGCTGACGGCGATAAAGTCAAAGTAACACTCCGTTTCCGTGGTCGTGAAATGGCTCACCAACAACTCGGTGCGCAACTTTTGGAGCGCGTAAAAGAGGATTTGGCGGAAGTGGCTCAAAATCAGAATCCTTCCTAAAATGGAAGGACGTCAAATGGTGATGATGATTGCACTCGAAGAAAAATAAAAGTTATAATTTCTCGGCTTACCTGATTGCCGCTTCGAGAGTAAGTTTTTGATTGGCAGCAAAAACCGTGGCATTTTTGGGTTCAAGTGTTTGAAACCAATGTTTTAAACCCCTGATGCCTTATCTAATAACGAATGGAGTTTCCCATGCCTAAAATGAAAACCAAGTCTAGCGCGAAAAACGCTTCAAAGTACTGGGTAACGGCGGTGTAAAAACGCGCCTCATGCGTTCAAACGCCAGCATCTTGACCACCACTAAAAACAAACGCCAACTGCGCGGTACCTCTATGGTAAACGATCGCGATTTGGCTTCTGTTGCTAAAATGTTACCCTACGCTTGGGAGTTTAGAATATGCCACGCGTAAAACGCGGTGTAACCGCTCGTGCCCGTCACCAAAAATCTTCGCGTTAGCCAAAGGCTACCGCGGTCGTCGTCTAAAACGTATACCGCGTTGCCAAGCAAGCGGTAATGAAAAGCCGGTCAATACGCATACCGTGACCGTCGTCAACGCAAACGCCAATTCCGTCAATTGTGATTGTCCGTATCAATGCAGGTGCCCGTGAAAATGGTCTGTCTTGCAACAAATTCATGAACGGTCTGAAACGCGCCTCTATCGAAATCGACCGCAAAGTATTGGCTGATCTGGCTGTATTTGATAAAGCCGCTTTTGCACAATTGATTGAGAAAGCTAAAGCTGCTTTGGCTGTAATCCAAAAATTTAAAAAGGAAGCTACGGCTTCCTTTTTCTTTGTTTGAAGAAAGTCTATGTGATTGATTTTCTTTCTTTAAAGTCTATTTTTGAATTGATTTGCGCTAAATACGCCGATTCTATCAAACGGATTGGCGTAAACGATAAAGGTCGTCTCGAAAAAGTTTGGCAACACTCAAACCATACAGGCGGCCCTCATTCTGTCAGACGCCCCATCATCAGCGACAGACGATAAAACCACTATGGAAAATGCAAACCGTATCGTTGCGGAAGGCATTGCCGCAGTGAGAAGCCGCGCAAGACTTCAACGCTCTAGAACAAATCAAAGCCCGTTATCTTGGTAAAACCGGCGAGTTGACCGGACTTCTGAAAACCTTAGGTCAAATGTCGCCTGAGGAGCGCAAAACCACAGGTGCGCATATCAATGAATGCAAAAACCAGTTTCAGAGCGGCCTTCAACAATAAACGTGACGCCCTCAACGAAGCCAAACTGCAAGCCCAGCTTGCCGCCGAAGCACTCGATATTACCCTGCCCGGACGTGCGCGGAAAATGGCGGTCTGCATCCCGTAACCCTGACTTTGCGGCGTGTGGTCGAACTTTTTTCACGGCATGGGTTTTGAAGTGGCAGACGGCCCGGAAATCGAAGACGATTTCCACAACTTTCAAGCCCTGAACATTCCTGCAAACCACCCGGCACGCGCCATGCAGGGATACGTTCTACGTTGAAAACGGCGATGTTTTTGCGTACGCACACTTCCCCGATTCAAAATCCGCATGCTCGACAAAAAGAGCCGCCTCATCCGCATTATCGCCCCCGGCCGCGTCTATCGCGCTGGACAGCGACGCTACGCACTCGCCCATGTTCCACCAAGCTGAAGGTCTGTGGGTAGAAGAAGGCGTAACTTTCGCCGATTTGAAAGCCGTGTTTACCGATTTTATCCGCCACTTTTTCGAACGCGACGATTTGCAAGTACGTTTCCGTCCATCTTTCTTCCCGTTCACCGAACCGTCCGCTGAAATCGACATCATGGGCGAAAACGGCAAATGGCTGGAAGTCGGCGGTTGCGGTATGGTGCATCCTAACGTGTTGAAAAACGTGAATATCGACCCCGAAAAATACACACCGGTTTCGCCTTCGGCATCGGCCTCGACCGCTTTGCTATGCTGCGTTACAACGTGAAACGATCTGCGACTGTTTTTGATAACGATTTGAACTTTTTGAAGCAGTTTTCGCGAAATGATCGTGCAGGCTGCCTGAACATGGAAAAGCAGCCTGCACCCTAATAATGATTGTAGAAATAATTTTATGGGCAGCAAACCATGAAATGGGCAGGTGGAAAAAGCCAAGCTGGTGCCGTTTATTTGCGAAAATTTCTCTGCTGCCGGACGATCGCGCAAACGACTGATTGAGCCGTTTGCTGTGGGTCGGCAGCCGTGTCCTTGGCATTGGAGTTTGATGCTTATTTGTTAAACGATGCTAATCCCGACCTTATCGGCCTTTTTCAAACTTTGAAACAGGAAGGGCAAGCATTTGTTGGCTATGCCCGTTCATTTTTACCCCAGAAAACAATAGCGAAAAGCTGTTTTTATGAATTGCGCGAACGGTTTAACGGCAGTCGGGATACGGTTGAGCGTTCGGCTTTGTTTGTTTATTTGAACCGTCACGCTTTCAATGGGCGTGTGGTGTAACAGTAAAGTGCGTTTAATGTGCCGTTTGGGCGTTATGTCGCGCCGTATTTTTCCGAGCGGAAATGCTGGGATTTGTTGCCAAAGTCTGACCGTATCGAATTATTGTGTGGCGATTTTCAGGTAGCCTTAAGTCAGGCGCGGGCAGACGATATTGGTATTGCGATCCGCCCTATGTGCCGTTAAGTGAAACAGCTTCGTTTACTCGCTTATGCCAAAGGCGGCTTTGATATAGATGATCAAAACCGTTTAGCTCAGGCTGCACAACAAACTTCAGAACAATCACAAGGCGTGTTGATTTCCAACCATGATACGGAGTTTACCCGCTCAATCTATCGGGATGCGCGTCTGAAAACGGTGATGGTTCAGGAAATATTGCGGCAAAGGGTAGTAGCAGACAAAGAGTGGGAGAATTATTGGCGATTTATGGCAAATGAAATCGATGAGTTTTTCTGTCGAAGTGGTACTTCATACAAATTTTAAAAAGTTTGTTTCAGATAAGTTGGTTGTATATAACGAAAATGCTTTTGGTCGTAGTGCGCAGGATTTTGGACAAACACCCGGACGGTCTGTTTCGATATGATTTTTCCGATCCGCCATATTTGCTTTCCAATGACGGCGTTACCTGTCAAAACAGGCAGATGGTTTCAGTAAACAAAAGGCAGTTGGGATAAGTCAAAAGGGTTGGCGGCGGATTGGAATTTTACGAAGAATGGCTGCGTTTATGTTATGCGTTGTTAAAGCCGAACGGTACTGATTTGGGTATGTGGCACATATCATAATATTTATTTTAACCGGCTACCTGATGCAAGTCATCGGCTACCATATTTTTGAATAACATCACATGGGAAAAACCGAACCCTCACCAAATTTGTCCTGCCGATACACATTCCACAGAAACGCTGTTGTGGGCGAAGAAAAATAAGAAAAGCCAAGCACTACATTTCATTATGATGCGATGAAAGTGCAAAAACGGTGGCAAACAGATGAAATGTGTATGGCGGATTACCGCCGAATAAAAGTAAAAAATTTTCGGTAAACATCCGACACAAAAACCACTGGCTTTGGTAGAGCGTTGTATTCAGGCAGCTTCTAATGCGGACGATTTGATTTTTGACCCGTTTATGGGGAGTGGGACGACAGGAGTTGCAGCCTTGCGAAATGGGCGGAAATTTTGTGGATGCGAGATGGACGGGGAGTTTTTGAATTGGCGAAGAAAAGGTTGAGAGATGGCTTCTGATATTGCGTGGCAGAGAATTTTTGATGAATTAAATTTGCATGAACATGATTTTTGATGCTGCTCCTGCTGAAATCACGGCAGAACAAATTAAGAATGCGTGTAGAGATTTTTCTAGGGTCGCAGATAAAGAAGTTAGAATTTTATGTAAACAAGATAGGCGCAGAGATCGCCCACGGATTTTTGTAGATAATAATTTGTTTATTCTTCCTAAACATAATGGGTCATACTATATTATCAAAGGGGAAGGATATGTAGATGTTTCCTCGATATTATCAGTGGAATACAGGATTATCATTCCATACTGGATTTTCCCTTGCAAAGTTCTTCTGTTGGCGATTCGGAGATGCAGCATGTGGATTTTTGCCTATGCAAATTCTTTGATTCGTACATTTATGGATGATCCATCTCTTGTGTTAACTATTCGCGGGCGGAAATATTCGCCGCATTTTGAATGTAGGTAAATGGTTTTTAATTTGAATATCAGTAGTATTCAGACAGAAGTTGATGCAGGATATGAAGGACGAAATTCAGTCGTGCTCTTAGAAGCGAAAAATTCAGGAACAACAGACACCATTATTCGCCAAATTTATTTTCCATTTAGACAATGGTCAACACATATTCCTAATAAGTCAGTCCATACTCTGTTTTTGAAAAGCGTATCATAAATAATGATTTGATTTATTATATTTGGCAGTTTGATTTTCAAGATGTCATGATTACAACAGCATTCGATTAATTCGTTCTGCACGATACAGAATTATACAAAAATAATCCATAAAGAATATTTAAAAATTACATTGTTGTTAATTAATATTTTTTGAGATAAAACATGCAATTCTCCTACTCATGGCTGAAAAACCCAAGCCGATACCGAACTTTCCGCCGATAAGCTGGAACATCTGTTAACCATGTCCGGCTTGGAAGTGGAAGAAGCCGAGACTGCCGCGCCTGCGTTTATAGGGTGTGGTGATTGTCGAAGTGAAATCCGTTGAAAAACATCCTGATGCCGACCGTTTAAACGTTACCCAAGTTGATGCGGGTACGGGTGAGTTGGTGCAGATTGTGTGCGGTGCGCCGAATGTGAAAGCGGGCATCAGCGCCGTGTTCGTTGCCAGGCGCGGTGTTGCCGGGCAATTTCAAAAATCAAGCCGACCAAGATGCGTGGCGTGGTGTCGAACGGAATGTTGTGTTCCACCGATGAACTCGGTCTGCCCTGACGATGGCGTGAGACGGCCTGCACATTCTGCCGCAAGACGCTCCCTGTCGGCACAAACATCCGCGAATATCTGGATTTGGACGATACGGTCTTCACGTTGAAAATCACACCGAACCGTGCCGATTGCCCTGAGCATTAGCGGCATTGCGCGCGAAGTGTCCGCGCTGACCGGCTGCGCGTTCAAGCAGCCTGCAATCCATGCCGCGCCGATCACGGGTAGCCGCAAACAGCCTGTGCAGATTGATGCGCCTGCCGATTGCGGCCGCTTTATCAGCCGCGTGATTGAAAACGTGAACGCGCGCGCGCGCTACGCCGGATTGGATGAAGCAGCGTTTGGAGCGCAGCGGCATCCGCAGCACTTTCTGCGCTGGTGGACATTGGCAATTATGTGATGCTGGAAATCGGTCAGCCGGATGCATGTTTTTCGATGCCGACAAACTTGCAGGCAGCCTGCACATCCGCCGCGCGCGAAGGTGAAACGCTGGAGTGCCTGAACGAGAAAAACCGTCTCTCTGTCTGAAAACACGCTGGTAGTGGCCGATGAAAAAGGCGCGTTGAGCTTGGCGGGACTGATGGGCGGCGCAGGCAAGTGCGGTTTCAGACGACACACAAAAATATCGTGCTGGAAGCAGCTTGGTTTTGCGCCTGAAATCATCGCCGGAAAATCGCGCCAATACGGTTTCGGTTCGGATTCGTCGTTCCGCTTTGAGCGCGGCGTGGATTACCGTTTGCAGGCTGACGCCATCGAACGCGCCACCGAATTGGTTTTGCAAATCTGCGGCGGTTCGGCAGGTGAAATGGTGGAAGCGTTGGGCGAGGCTGCCTGAAAACAAACAGGTCGAATTGCGTTTCAGGCCGTCTGAAAACCGTATTGGGCGTGGACATTTCCCGCCGAACAGGTGGAAAACCATTTTGCAGCATTTGGGCTTGCAACCTGAAAAACGGCGGAAGGCTTCCGCGTTACCGCGCCGAGTTTCCGTTTCGACATCGAAATCGAAGCCGATTTGATTGAAGAAATCGGCCGCGTTTACGGCTATGAAAATATCCCCGACGATTACACATCAGGCCGTCTGAAAATGCTGGCGCTGCCCGAAAACCCGCCGTCCGCGTTTTGCCGTTTATAACGAAATGGCGGCGCGCGGCTACCGCGAAGTGGTCAGCTACGCCTTCGTTGACGAGCAGTGGGGAACTCGATTTTGCCGCCAACGCCAACCCCATCCGCCTGCAAAACCCGCTGGCGGCGTAGTATGCCGTGATGCGTTCCACGCTCATCGGCGGCTTGGTGGAAATTCGCAAAACAATCTGAACCGCTAAACAAAGCCGCGTGCGTGTGTTTGAAATCGCCCGCGTGTTCAGCAAAGGTTCAGACGGCCGGTTTGTGCAAAACGAGACGCATTGGCGGCCTGTGGTACGGCGCGGCTATGCCGGAACAATGGGGCGAGAAAACGCGCAACGCGGATTTTTACGACATCAAGGCGGATGTGGAAAATCTGTTGACAAAGCGGCTGAGTTTGTCAAAACCGAACATCCCGCCCCTGCATCCCGGCCGTGCTGCCAATATCGTTTCAGACGGCCAAGTGATCGGCTTTTGTCGGCGAATTGCATCCGAAATGGCTGCAAAATACGACTTGCCGCAAGCGCCGCTGGTATTTGAAAATCAATATGGCAGCGGTGTTGGAACGCGAAAAACGCGTTATCAGGCAGTATCGAAATTCCAGCCGGTGCGCAGGGATTTGGCGTTTGTGGTGCCCGAAGCCACCACCTTCGAGCAGTTGCAGGCTGCTTTGACCACCGTGTGCGAGCCTATGTTGCGCGAAATTACGTTGTTTGACGTATACCGCGGCGCAGGGCTGCCCGGAAAAACCATAAAAGCATGGCGTTGAAAGTCATCCTGCAAAGCACAGAAGACACGCTGACCGACGAAGTGGTCGAGCCGATTGTGGCCGAACTGGTGGCGGCGGCGGAAGGCATCGGCGCAAAATTGCGGGCGTAGCCAAGCGGTTTTGACGAGTTGGAGGCAGATGATTTCGGAGGCGGCTGATACTCTGCCTTTTTATGAATGCAAGTCCATATTTTCTTGAATATGAAAAAAATATTTTTGCGATAATCCGCCCTTTGTCGCAAAACAAAAAGGTAAAAGATAATGACACTGACAAAAGCAGAATTGGCCGATATTTTTGGTTGAAAAGGTAAGCAGCGTAACGAAGAACGATGCCAAAGAAATTGTTGAGCTGTTTTTTTGAGGAAATCCGCACTACATTGGAACGCGGTGAAGAAATCAAAGATTTCCGGTTTTGGTAACTTTTCCAGTTGCGCGACAAACCGCAACGCCCCGGTCGCAATCCCAAAACAGGCGAAGAAGTGCCGATTTCCGCACGCCGCGTAGTAACTTTCCATGCCAGCCAAAAAATTGAAAGGCATGGTGGAACATTATTATGACAAACAGCAGCAACGATAATTTGCCGCAATCCCGGCCAAACGTTATTTCAGTTTGGAAGAATTGTGCGAACTGGCTCGAATCAATCCGGCCCAGTTTGCCGATTGGCAGCATGAGCACGGTTTAGTCATCGGATATGGCGGTAATGTTTTTACCCGTTCCGATGTCGTGAAAATCAGGCAGTTATGTGCGACTTTTTTCGCCGTTTGTCGATACGTTTAACCGCAACGGGTTGGATGCGGCCGGTAATCCGGCGGCAACCGCCGAAGAAATGACCGTCGGCTTGGCGGCATTGTTGGATAGGGATTGAGAAAGCACTTGCCAGCAAAGTGTAATTTCCTATAATCCGCATCCTTATTTCGTCGGAGTGTGGCGCAGTCTGGTAGCGCACTTGCATGGGGTGCAAAGGGTCGAAGGTTCGAATCCTTTCACTCCGACCAAAAATATAAAAGGCTTTGGTAATTTTACCAAGCCTTTTTCCCCTTTTCTGGCTTTGGAAAGGTGTTTCAGACGGCCTCTATTTTTGTTGGATTGAATTTTCTGATTCGTTTTGAATTTTTCTATATCACTGTTTTTGACGTATTGTTACGTTAGTTGCGCTGTATCGTATTGGAAAGGTTTTTAGTCCGCATAAGAAGTGAGCAGTGGCATGATGCCGTTTTGTTCCAATGCAATCTGCAGTTTGAGTTCTTCAATTTTCCGGCAGATACGTTCGGTAACGGCTTCTGCCTGTTGGAAATGTTTTGTTGTGATTTTTGATCGGAGATGCCGAATAATGCGAGCTCCAGCAGGCGTTCGGCATGAATGTTCGGGCGGTAGGTGTGGCGAACGGCGGCATCTTTGTTCTCCGAACAACGTGCCGACCACGCTGCTGCGGGTTAAGGCAATGCCCAGCGGCATCTTCTCCGCCGAAAGTTCGGAATATTTCGTCTTGTGGGAAACCGCCGCAGGCAAGCAGGGTATTCCGGCGGAAAACCGTGCTGCGCCTACGGTCATTTTCCAGCTGCTGCCATGCCCGATTGAAGTCGGGATGGGTGAGATAACGGTTTGGGAAGCCGACCGGGCGCAGTTTCAGCCGAACCAGGCTCAGGTAGGTAAATCGGCTTAACGCCGTATAGGCGGGGAGAAGGGCTGAAACTTCGTATGCATCGTCGGCATCGAGAAAAGGCGGTAAAGTCGGCCCGGCTTTTGCAGTGCGCCCCAGTTGCGTGCGCGTGCTGCGCCGCCGTTGGACGGCAGATATTCGCAACGGATTTGCGGATATTGTGCCGCCAATTCCCCGCATGATGTCGGGTGTGCCGTCGTCGGAAGCGTCGTCCACCAGCCAAACGGTTTGGACGACGCTTTGGGACAAGCGCGCTTTCGGCAGCGGCGCGTAATGTGTTCTGCGTTGTAGCAGGGGATGATAACGTCTAAGGTCGGCTGCATGATGAAGTCGTAAGGAGGCCGTCTGAAAAAGCCGTTTTGGTTTTCAGACGGCCTTGAAGGTTAATCGGGCGGTATGGGGCAGCTTGGGCAAGACGGGGTAAACGGCGAAACCAAGGCTGGGGCTGTGCCGGTTGAGGATTCACTATCATTTTTCAGACGGTTCCTTTATTGTAACAAGCTTTTATATCAAAGCCTGCCGTGTTTTTGTCTTCAAGCGGCATCTTCCGTTTTGAACCTGCCGTGCCGGTTGGGGCGAAACTCTGCTTGGAAAATTAAACGTAGGCAGCCTCACGGGAGGCCGTCTGAAAAAGTTTGCCGCGGTTCAATCCGTCAAGAAAGGATATGCAATGAAACTTTATGTTTTGGCTTGCTGTATATTGGCCTTTATCCGCTCAGGCTGTTCGGGCTGATGCCTTTTTACCCGGCCCGGATAAGTATGAAAACTCGTTTATTCATACCGCCGCTTTTACTCCGGTTGGCGAACATACCACGGAATGGTCGGAAAAATCCCGTCCCTGATGTGCACCGATATAAGACGGCGGCCGAATATGCCATTGCCTCAAGCCGTGCCAGATATGCCGATTTGGACAGTCTGAAAAAGCGGTTACGCAAGACTGTGTTGTTTTTATATGACAAACAGCACGATGCAGCCTGCGAAACGTGCAGTCGCCAGGGCCGACTGGAAAAGCTATGCCGCCGTAGAACTGGCTATGTTGCAGGAGCAGGACGCCAGCCTGGAACTCAACAGGTTGTGGAATGAAACGCGCCGTATGGAAGCACAATGCAAATTGCCCGCTATGCCGCGTTATGCCTTTTAATAATGGACGACAGTTTTTCAGACGGCCTCACATACGGCGAATCATTCAAAAATCAGGACGACTGACCGCTACAGCCTTGCTGGTTGTTGATTAAACGTAAAAAGCAACGGATAAACCGTTGCTTTTTGTTTGAGACTGCGAATCTTACAAACTGCCCACACGATGCGCAATACGCGACGCAGAGGTTCGGCCGCGCCCCATAAGAGCTGGTCGCCAACGGTAAACGCGCTGATGTATTCGCCGCCCATGCCCAGTTTGCGGATGCGTCCGACAGGGACGGACAGCGTGCCGGTGACTTTGGCGGGCGTCAGCTCGTGGATGCTGGCTTCTTTTTCGTTGAGGGATGACTTTTACCCAGTCGTTTCGCGCCTGCCAAAAATCGCTTCGATTTCCGACACGGGCAGGTCTTTTTCAGCTTCAGGGTGATGGCTTGGCTGTGGCAGCGCATAGAGCCGATGCGGACGCAGAAACCGTCGATTACGGTCGGATTGTCGCTGCGGCCGAGGATTTTGTTGGTTTCCACGCCGCCTTTCCATTCTTCTTTGGACTGGCTGTTGCCCAAATCCATGTCAATCCACGGAATCAGGCTGCCGGCGAGCGGTACGCCGAAAGTTGGCTTTCGGATAGTCTTCGCTGCGCAGGAAATCGGACACTTTGCGGTCGATGTCGAGAATCGCGCTGGAAGGATCGGCAAGCTCGTCCGCCACTTGGGCGTGAATCGCGCCCATGCCGCTGATGAGTTCGCGCATATTTTTTCGCGCCCGCGCCGGAAGCCGCTTGGTAGGTCATGCTGGTTGCCCATTCAACCAAAGTCGTTTTTGGAACAGACGCCCAGCGCCATCAGCATCAGGAGACGGTGCAGTTGCCGCCGATGTAGTTTTTCACGCCGTTTTTGGAGGCCGTCGTCGATGACGTTGCGGTTGACGGGGTCGAGGACGATAATCGCGTCGTCTTTCATCCGTAGGGATGACGCCGCGTCAATCCAGTAGCCGTTCCAGCTGCTGTCGCGCAGGGGTTTGGAATACGGATTTGGTGTAATCGCCGCCTTGGCAGGTTACGATGATGTCCATTTTCGCCAGCTCGGCAACGTCGTTCGCGTCCAATAATGTTTTAGCCGCCTGACCGAAATCAGGTGCTGCGCCGCCGACGTTGGATGTGGTGAAGAATAATGCTTCGGGAATGTGGGCGAAGTCGTTTTTCTTCTTTCATACGCTGCATCAAAAACCGAACCGACCATGCCGCGCCAGCCGACGAAACCTACTTTCATGATTAATCTCCGTGTTTGAGTTTGTGCCGTACCGCAGATAAGGCAGCCTCTATCCGGGCTGTTTTGCGGTTGCAGGGGAAATGCGCTTTTTAAACCTGCCTTGTGGAAAAAGTAAAGTTTTTCGTAAATTGTTTACAAAGTGTGCGGCAGGGCGTGGCATTTTGACTTCGGCAGGGTTTGTTTTCAGACAGCCTATTCATGTCTTTGGGTGGAGTGCGTGATGGTGCGTAGCACTAAAGGAGTGTTGAGGCCGTCTGAAAAAGCCGTTGGGTGAGGGTGTAATGTTTTGAGTCCGTAGGAGATGATGTTTTCAGACGGCCTGCCAATATAGGCCGTCTGAAAGTTTGGCGGTGCCGGGCGGGTTTATACGGTTTGCGAGTATTGGGCAGTGGTTTCGCGGTGGCGCAGGTGGTAGTCGAATACCATGGCGATGTTGCGGATGAGGAAGCGGCCTTTGGGCGTTACCCTGCAGGCTGTGCCTGTGCAGTTTCACCAGCCCCAGTTGCGCCATTTGTTTCAGATCTTCCAATTCGGTGGCGAAATATTGTTCGAAAGGTATGCCGAAGATGTCTTGGTAAACGTGGAAGTCGAGGGCGAAAACGGCACATCAAGTCCTGAATGATGTTGCGGCGCAGGATGTCGTCTTTGTTCAGTCGGTAGCCGCGCATAATCGGCAGGCGGCCTTGGTCGATGGCGGCGTAGTAGTCGGTGATGTTGCGTTCGTTTTGTTCGTAGGTGCTGCCGATTTTGCCGATGGCGGATACGCCGATGGCGATGAGGTCGCAGTCGGCATAGGTGGAATAGCCTTGGAAGTTGCGTTGCAAAAAGCCTTCGCGCAGGGCAATCGAAAGTTCGTCGTCGGGTTTGGCGAAATGGTCCATGCCGATGAAGACGTAGCCTGCTTCGGTCAGGCGTTGCACGGCGTATTGCGGGATGTCGAGTTTTTTCTTCGCTGTTGGGAACGGCGTCGGTGTCGATGCGACGTTGGGGTTTGAATATGTGCGGCAGGTGGGCGTAGTGGTAGAGCGCGAGGCGGTCGGGGTCCAGGCCCAATACGGTGTCTATGGTGGGTTTGATGCTTTCCCCAGCGATTGGTGCGGCAGGCCGTAAATCAAATCGACGCTGACGGATTTGAAACCGGCTTCGCGGGCGGCATCGATGACGGTGCGTGTTTCTTCGACGGTTTTGGATGCGGTTTACGGCCTGCTGCGCTTTCAGGGGATCGAAATCCTGTATGCCGACGCTCATGCGGTTGAAGCCCAGCCTGCCAAGATGCAGGACGGTTTCCCGGCTGACTTTGCGCGGGTCGATTTCGATGGAGTATTCGCCGTCGGGGAAGCAGGTTGAAATGGCGGTGTATCATGGCGAATACGCGGTCGAGTTGGCTGTCTGAAAGAAAGGTGGGCGTGCCGCCGCCGAAGTGGAGTTGCGCCAAAGGCTGTTTGCCGTTCAGGTGCGGGGCGAGCAAGTCCATTTCGCGTTCGAGGTAGTTCAGGTATTCGTCGGCGCGGGTTTTGTCTTTTGTGATGATTTTGTTGCAGCCGCAGTAGTAGCAGATGGTGTCGCAAAAGGGGATATGGATGTAGAGCGACAGGGGCTTTGTTCAACGCGCCTGCCTGCCGCAGTTCCAATGTTCGGATGTATTCCTGTTCGTTAAAATCTTTTATGGAAGCGGTCTGCTGTCGGGTAGGAAGTGTAACGCGGGCCGCTGGCGGGCAGAGAAGCGATGAGTTCCCGAGTCGAATTCGGGTTGTTCGTCGTTAGAAATTCGGATAATTTTCATGAGGGTAAGGTTTGATATTGGTCAAGTTTGTAGTTGTTTGTTAGAATCGCATAAAGCTGGCGGATACGCCTTGATGTGAGTCAAGACCGAATTGTATACAGTTTGTCTGGCATACAACAATAAGGATATATTACATGGGTGCACACACTTTGTTACAACCGATGAAAACACTCTGTTCGACGTGTTCGCTGCGCGAAGTTGTGCCTGCCTGTCGGTTTGCGGTACGGATGAGTTTGAGCAGTTGGATACGGTCATCAAACAGAGCCACAGGTTGAAAAAGGGAGTTTTTATTCCGTTCGGGTGAATCCTTCCATTCGCTGTATGCGATACGGACCGGCTTTTTAAAACAACGGTTGCCTCCCAAGACGGTCGGGATCAGGTTACCGGTTTTTTATGTCGGGCGAATTGATTGGGATGGACGGCATTTGTACGCATTCCCATAGCTGCGATGCGGTAGCTCTGGAAGACAGTGAGGTGTGCGAGTTGCCTTTTCAGGCATATGGAGGCGTTGAGTAAGGAAGTCCGAGCATTCAAACGCATTTTTCCGCTTGATGAGCAGGGAGATTGTTCGTGATCAGGGGCGTGATGCTGTTGCTGGGCAATATGCGGGCGGAAGAGCGGATTGCGGCGTTTTTGCTGAATTTGTCGCAGCGTCTGCATCATCGGGGTTTTGCCGCCAATGATTTTATTTTAAGGATGTCCCGCGAGGAAATCGGCAGCTATTTGGGTTTGAAGCTGGAAACGGTCAGTAGGACGTTATCGAGATTTCATCAGGAAGGGTTGATTGTGGTTGAGCATAAGCACATCAGGCTGCTGAAGCCGGAATTGTTAAACCAGATGGTGTCGGGCGGCTCTCACGCCGTCTGACACAGAACTTTTGGGTTCTGTGTTTTTGTTTATCGTTTTCAAATGGAAAAATCTTCGATAACCGGCGCGTACAACAGTTGGTCCAATCTTTCTTTTCGTCAGGCTTGGATTGAATAAGCCGATAAAGTCATAGATATATCCGCGCAAATAGCTGTCTGGTCGGAATAACAGGCCGGAATAGCAGGGGTTCAATCAGCTGCGAGATGTCGATTAAGGTCAAATCCGAATCGGTTTTCGGTTCGTAGGCCGCTGGCCATAATTCCAATGCCGAGTCCGAGTTTGACATAAGTTTTAAGCACGTCATTGTCTGCAACCGAAAGTGCGGCATTAGGCGGCGGTATGTCGGCCTTATGGAATGCACGGACAATATTGGTTCCTTGGTTGAAGGCGAAATTCATAGGTGATTAAAGGATATTGGGTAATCAGGGGAGGGTAAGTGCGCCTTTGTGGTCAAGAAGGGGATGGTCGTTCGGAACAATAAGCCCGTAATGCCAGCGGAAACACGGAATATTGCGTAATTCTTCAACTGTTTCAGGCAGCTCCGGCGTGATGGCGAAATCGACTTTCCCTTCAGAAACCATTTGCTGTATCTCGGAAGGCGTCCCTTGCTTGATATTCAGGCTGACTTTGGGATACATGCCGATAAATTCCGCAATGATGGGCGGCAATATGTAGCGATGCCAAAGTATGCGTGGTGGCTATGGCTAAAACGCCGTTATCCTGTTTGGTAAACTCATAACCGATGTTTTTGATGTTTTGGATGTCGTGGAGGATGCGCTCTGCCGTTTGCAGCACAGCCTTGCCTGGTTGTGACACGGATATAATCCGTTTGCCGCTACGGATAAAAATCTGAATGCCCAGTTCTTCTTCCAGTAGCCGTATTTGTTTTTGATACGCCGGGCTGAGAAGTAAACAGGGCCTCGGCAGCTTCGGAAACGTTCAGATTATGCCGGTAAACTTCAAGTGCGTAACGTAATTGTTGTAATTTCATAATGTTGAAGAATAATTCGGATGAAAAGGGTAGGGCTGTCTTTGAGAGCGTGAATGTAACATAAAAACAAACTTAAATTAAGAAATGACCGCTTGACGCGATGATTTTGGTAAATCTACCAGCGAATCGGAGAGGGCGTAAAAACAGATTGGGATTATCCCAAAGATGTAATTTCTTGTTGCTTTTGTGCAACTGGGAGTGGCAAGAGTAGTACTTTCACCAGTAAATGAATGACACGGAATTGATTTTTCGGCATGATGCACAGCTAGGAAGCAGGCGGCCTTCGGGCAATTTTTAATGGGATATTGACAGTTTGTGTCGGGTTTTTATAGTACGACCTTAGATATTCTGGTTGCCGTTAAGTTCAGCGGCCTGTTATGTTGTGCTTTGTAATGGTCTTTGGGTCATTGCATTAACAATCTTTGATGAGGGAATAATAATGACCAAACAGCTTAAATTAGGTGCATTAATCGTTGCCGCTATTGCTTCGGCCAATACTCTTGCCGCCAGCGAGCCGCATACCAAACACGGATATGCCGTTAGCCGTGAATCTCAAGAAATTGTTCGTAACAATTACGAAGAATGCTGGAAAAACCACTTATTTTTGATAAAGAAACACAAGGCCGTGTTGAGGTGCGGTGATGCGGTTGCTCAAGCTCCTGCCGCCCCTGAGTATGTAGACGAGACCGTTTCTTTGTCAGCTAGAACTCTGTTTAACTTCGATAAAGACAATCTGCGTCCTCGGCTATTGAAAACCCTGAATAGCTTGGCTGCCCGTTTGTCTGATGCTAACGTTCAGGCTGTTCGTGTTGAAGGTTATACTGACTTTATGGGTTCAGAGCAATACAACCAAGCTTTGTCTGAGCGCCGTGCCAATGCTGTAGCGAACTACTTGGTTAACCAAGGCGTACCCTGCAGGCAAGATTTCTGCTGTAGGTTTAGGTGAGTCTCAAGCTCAAATGACCGCTACTTGTGAAGCTGAAGTTTCCAAACTGGGCAAAAAGTATCTAAAAGCCACGCGCTGCTCTGATTGCATGTATTGAGCCTGATCGCCGTGTGAACGTTAAGATCCGCAGCTTGGTACAAAAACAAGTTTCTGTTGGTTCTGAAGCCGTTGGTGAGCGTCCTTCTAGTGACAGCCACTGGTTGCCTGGCGAAAGATCAGACATCCACGGTTACACTCGCTGGTAAGATGATTTTTGAAAAACCCCGCAAATTTTGCGGGGTTTTTATTATTACGCCAGGTGCGGTATGGGTATTTCACTTTTATTACTCCTGTTAAAGTAGGAATAATGAATCTAATATGTGGATGTTGGAATTGGTGATTTGGCAGATCAACTTATTTTCCGTTACGTTTCAAGTTTGTCCGAGTCGTACTGCTTTTTACTGTACAACACTTGTTGCTATGTATCAATTATTAGTCAATCGATCGCGTATCTTTTATTTAGTGATTCCGCAATAGTGGTTGGTGTGTGTGCGAGTTTTTAAATAACAAGAGGAATAGAATGAACGAGTTTAATTTTTATAGAGCAATACCTTATTAAAAAATCAGGGCGACTCATCGGTATTGTTAGGGTATTGGGATGATGCTGCGATTGTCCGTCCGAGACCTGATTGGGATCTGTGCATCAGCAGTGATATGTTGTTGGTCGGGCGGCATTTTTCGTTGATACAAAACCCGAAGACTTGGCGCATAAGGTCTTGTCGGTTAATTTGTCCGATATGGCGGCGATGGGGGCGGTGCCGAAGTGGGTGCTTTTTAAGTGTGGCGTTGCCCGTTTTGGATAAGGATTGGTTGAAAGCTTTTTGCAATCGTTTTTATGCACTGTGTGATGAATATGGCATTTCTTTGATCGGTGGAGATACGACTAAAGGGGATTGGATATTTAATATAACGATTTTTCGGCGAAGTGCCGAAAGGGCATGGTTTGTTGCGTTGTGCAGCGGGGAAGGCGATGATGTTTGGGTTTTCGGGCCGACTCGGTTCTGCGGCAGCGGCATTGCAACATTTGTTGGGTAATTTTGTTTTGCCTCAGGCTGTATTCCAGCAATGCGAGCAGGCTTTACTGCGTCCGATTCCAAGGGTAGGTTTGGGACGGTCTTTGCTGGCGGAGGCTCATGCGGCGCAGGATATTTCAGACGGCCTGATACAGGATTTGGGGCATATCCTAGATGCTTCAGGGAGCGGGGGCTGAGATTTTTGGCAGGATATTCCCGTGTTGCCTGAATTAAGGGATTGCCTGTCATCAAAACAGTTGCACCAGTGTGTTTTTGGCGGGCGGAGATGATTATGAACTGCTGTTTACCGCGGATGCCGGGCGGCGTGGACAGATTGAAGCGTTAGCCCGGCAGTGCGGCGTGCCCGTCAGTAGGATTGGAAGGGTGGTGGCGGGCAAAGGTATCCGTATTTGGGATGAAGAAGGAGGAGGTTACATTGGAAAAAAATATGGTTTTGATCATTTTGCCTGAACTTTTTGCCATTTTTAAAGCAATAAAGAATTTTTAGTCAGTTTGTTGCGCTTGTATAAAAGGCACAGGTCATGTCGTGGGCAAAGCATTTATTTCATTATGAGGCCGTCTGAAAATTTACGGTGAAACAGGTGGGAGTATGGGTTTGTTCGACGAGTCTGCAAAATCTGCCGGTTGCCAAGTGGTTGCCATGATTGTTGTTTGTCTGTTGGGTTGTTGGCGGGAAGAGGTGGTTGGGTCCATTCCCAGCCGGGTGTATTTTGTCCCGCCAATCGGATGCCTGCCTTGAATGCCGACATATGAACCCAAATCGCGCACGGCAGTTTGCGTGGTGCTTTGGCCGTTCCGAGCGGAAGCGTCCGCTTTCAATGCCGCTGCCAGAGGCTGCCGTAGAAGCGCACTTCGGCTGAAGCGTAGGCTGAAAGTAACGGGATATAGTGGATTAAATTTAAATCAGGACAAGGCGACGAAGCCGCAGACGGTACAAATAGTACGGCAAGGCAACGCCGTGCTGGTTTAAATTTAATCCACTATACTAACTTTATCAAGTTTCGCATCATGAGCTCCTTCAGCGGATGATGTCGGGACGGGCGGCAAACCATGCCAACAGGCATTCGGCAAGCATCAGCACGCTTAAAAACGGATAATGATGCCGACCACGAACCGGAAACATCGTAAAGCAGGCCCATGCCGAGCGGACCGACGGCGGCAATGGAATAACCGACGGTTTGCGCCATGCCGGAGAGGGCTGCGGCGGTACGGCTGTCGGACGAACGGAGTGCGAAAAGCATTAAAGCGGACGCGAAAGCGGCCCGAAGTGCCCGCACCGGCCAAGAGAATCCACAGCGGGCGGTGCCGGTAGAGCATCAGCCATAAGCCCGAGATGCCCGCCAGCATCATCGTGCTTAAGCCGAGATTGAACCACTGCCTGCGCCTGATGCGGGCGAACAGAAACGATGCCGACAGGCTGCCGGCCAGGGAGCCGATTTGAAACAAAACGACACAATTGCCTGCGGCGGCGGTTTCCTATGCCTTTTTCCATCAGCACCGAAGGCAGGAAATTGACCAGCGAATAAAAACAGAAGGGACTGCAAACCCATAAACGCGCTGAGGCGCAAGCCGGACGCAGCCGCCATATATTGCCTGTGAGGCCGTCTGAAAGCATAGTTTTCAGACGGCCTTTTCCCCTCGCACGGCGCGCTATGGTCAGCCATACGCATAATGCGGTAGGTGCGGGCAACAGCCATACCGCCAGCGACCATTGCCAGCCCGCATATTCCGCCAGCGGAACGGAAGCCGATGCGGCCAGGGCCGAAGACAAGGCCATGACGACCGACAGCGTGCCAACCGCCAGGCCGACCCGGCCAGGAAGATTGCGTTTCGCCAGCGCGGGCAGCAGCACGTTGCTCATGGCGATGGCGGCGGCAACAGCAGCGTTCCTCCCGCCAGCAGGCTTTCAGACGGCCCCGACGAGCGGCAAACCAGTCCGACAATCATCAAGGCAAGGGATGCGGCCAATACGCGCTCCATGCCGAAACGCCGCGCCGCTTTCGGTGCGAGAGGCGAAAAACAGCGCGAAAGCCAGCATGGGCAGGGCGGCCTGCAATGCCTCATAAACGTGCCTGAAGTCCGCAAATCGGCCTGTATCATCCCGACCAAAGGGCCAGAGTGCGGCCAAGGGCTGCCTGCAGGTTGGCGGCCAGCAGGGCGACGGCAATCAGCAGCAGGCCGAGGGCAGGGGTGGCGGCGGGGCGTTTTTCTGTTTCATACGGTCATAAACGTATTGGGGAATGGTTTGGTTTTAATCATGGGGCAACTGATTCGGCATTTCGGCGCATGAGAAAGGCGTGTTTTGAGATCGCAAGCGAAATCAAGCGGTTTGCCTATTGCAGTGCAATGGAAAAAGGCGTGTGTCTGCCGGATTGGTTTTCAGACGGCCTGATTTGTCGGCTTTGAGGCCGTGCCCATCAAGTCTTTTTAAATGGGTGGTTTGCGAGAATACCGTTTTGTCGCAGATGCGTCTTCAGACGGCCTGACGACGGCGGAAAGGTTGCTGATTTTTCTCTGGCCGCTTTCTGCCTGTCGGTTTGCGCCGGTTGTTCCGTCAGCTTTCGTTAAAACAGTTTTGTTGGAGTCGAGCAGCTGGGTAACCGGGCCGTCGTTGCACAGCGTAATCTGCATATGGGTTTGAAAGCGGCCCGGTTTCCACCGTCAGGCCGTGTCCGCGCAGCAAATCCGCCACGGCCTGATAAAGGCGTTCGGCCTGTTCGGGGCGTGCGGCGGCGAAAAAGAGGGGCGGCGTCGCGGGCATCGGCGTAGAGTGTGGTGCGAAACCAGCAGCACCGCGCCGCCGGTGTCTTGCAGCGAGCGGTTCAATTTGCCGTCGCCGTCTTCAAAAATCCGCAATGCGGCGATTTTGTCGGCGATGTAGCGGCATCTGCTTCGGTGTCCTCCGTGCCGACGCTCAGCAGCACCGTGAGGCCGTCTGAAATCCGTCCGGCGGTTTCACGGGTGTTTCCGTTTAAAACATCTACTTCGGCATGGGTGAACTTTTTGAATCACGGCGCGCATATTCGGGCTTTTCGGTTCAGGCCGTCTGAAAAGGTATTTTCGGCGGACGGACGGTTTCGGATTGAGGGTTGGGCGGGCGTTTTTCAGACGGCCTTCGCCGCAAACGCGACGTGCCGGTTTTTGTCAAAGCAAAAAGACTGCCAACGGCCGCTCAGGGCATTGTAAACGTGCAACCGGTACGTATTCCTGAGGCTCGGTGCCGAGTAGGATTTTCAAGGCTTCGGCGGGACCTGCATGCTGCCGATGACGCCGACCAGCGGCGAGAATACGCCGAACAGGGCGCATGCCCCGTCGTCGGCCTGCCCGTCGTCAAATAAACAGGCGTAGCAGGGGAATCGGAGAGGTCCGGCCGGTAGACGGCCAGCTGGCCGTCGAGCGGGCTGCCGCGCCGGAAACCAAACGGGTTTGGCCACCGCCACGCAGGCGCGGTTGAGGGCTTGGCGGGTGGCGAAATTGTCGCTGCAATCGAGCACGACATCTGCGCGGCGGACTTGTTCCGCCAGTTCGTCGCCGTCCAGATAATGCGGCGGGGCAACGGTTTCGCAGCGGCTGTTGATGCTTTTTCAGACGGCCTGACAAGGTTTCGGCCTTGTTGCGGCCGATGTCGCCTTTCATTGAAGGCGGTTTGCCGTTGCAGATTGGTTTCATCGACTTCGTCGTGGTCGGCCAAAATCAGACGGCCCACGCCCGCCGCACAAAAACGGCAGGGCGGCTGCCCCTAGCCGCCGCAGCCGATGACTAATACGGCGGACGATAAAAAGTTTTTCCTGCCCTTCGATACCGATTTCGTCGAGCAGGATGTGGCGGCTGTAGCGTAAGAGGTCGCGGTCGTCCATTACAGGCTCAGGTTCTCGTATTCGTTGGCGAAAATAAACGGGCTGCTTTTTCCGTCATGCTGTTCGAGCAGGTGGACTTGGGTCAGAATCATGGTTTTGTCGTGATGCCCTCAATGCGCTGTAAATCGACAGCAGGGCGGCATTCACCCGATAAGGCCTCTACTTTCGAGGCTGTCGGCATCGTTCATGAAACGCTGAGCCGTTACGCCGATGCGGCTGAGTGCGGCATCGAAGTCGAACTGTGCTGACATCGGTCAGTCGCGCGGGCAGATGCATCGGCAGCAGCAGGCCGGCTTGTTTGCAGCCGTGTATGGCGGACATGCGGGCGGTGGCTAGGATTTTCGCTTTTTCCGCAACGGTTCGTCGTCTAGCGCGGCAAACGTTTGCGGGTTGAGGTTGATGTCGCCGCAGGCAATGGCGAGTCGGCGTGTCTCGAAGGGTGTTGCCGACTGCTTCGCCGGCATCTTCATAGGAGTAGAATGGGTCGAACATAAAAATTCCCGGAATGTAAATTTATTGGAATGGCCGTTTTCTTTAATCAGGCCGTCTGAAAAGACAGCCGCCGGCAGTTGGAGATTGTAGCGCAAAATATCGGCAACAGGTGGTGTCGGAAGTAAAGAGGCCGTCTGAAAAATGCTTTTCAGACGGCCTGTACTATAGATTGAATCAGTCGTGCAGTTCGGCGGCATGGAGGTATTTTCCAGCAGCGTGGCAATCGTCATCGGACCCACTCCGCCGGGAACGGGCGTAATCATGGCGGCGCGTTCTTTTGCCGTTTCAAATTCAACGTCGCCGCACAGGCTGCCGTCGTCCAAGCGGTTGATGCCGACATCGATAACCACCGCGCCGGGCTTGATCCATTCGCCTTTGACGAAATTCGGGATGCCCACGCCCGCCACCACAATATCGGCCGACGCCACTTCCTCGAGCCAGATTGCGCGTTTTGCTGTGGCAGATGGTAACCGTGGCGCGGGACAGCAGCAGTTCCAGCATTTGCTGGCCGGCCGACGATATTCGACGCGCCGACGACGACGGCTTTTCCTTCCACTTCCACGCCGTAGCTTTCCAGCAACGTCATCACGCCTTTGGGCGTGCAGGGGGCGCATCAGCGGCATTTTTACCACCAGGCGGCCGACATTATAAGGATGGAAGCCGTCCACATCTTTATGCGGCAGGATGCGCTCAAAAACCGCCTGGCTGTTTATCTGTTTCGGCAGCGGCAGTTGAACCAAAATGCCGTCCACATCCGGATTGCCGTTCAATTCGTCCACCAATGCCAGCAGCTCGTCCTGCGTGGTTTCAGACGGCATTTCATAAGAGCGCGATTCGAACCCCGCTTTTTCGCAGGCGATTTTTGTTGCGGACGTAAAACGCGCGCTGGCGGGATCGTCGCCAACCAATATTACGGCCAGGCAGGGCGTGTGCGCCCTGTGTTTTCGTTCGGCCACGCGGTCGGCTAGCATGGACAGCCTTTGCCGTGCAACTTCTTTACCGTCGATGATTTGTGCGGACATGGAAAACCTTTCAAACAGAAAACGGGAAAGGCGGCATTATGGCATTTTTACCGTGCTTTTCATAATTGCATCCGTGCGTGGTGGTGTCGAAATGTGCGGTGGAAGATAAATACGTTTTAAAAATAAAACGGTATGGTCGGTTTTGATAAAAACATGGCGCGGACGCTTGACGCAAAATAAAGCTTTCTGTATAGTTCGCTTCTTCTCGTCATGGGGCGTAGCGCAGCCCGGTTAGCGCATCTGCTTTGGGAGCAGAGGGTCGTGAGTTCGAATCCCACCGCCCCGACCAGAAACCCGATAAAATCAGCACGCAAAGGTTGATGCGCCCGTAGCTCAACCGGATAGAGCACCCGCCTTCTAAGCGGGCGGTTACAGGTTCGATTCCTGTCGGGCGTGCCAAAACGGCAAGTTTTTCTTGTGGTGGCTGTAGCTCAGTTGGTAGAGCCCCGGATTGTGATTCCGGTTGTCGTGGGTTCGAGCCCCATCAGCCACCCCAAAATCAAAACAAAACCCGCCTCTTGAATGAGGCGGGTTTTGTTATTATGCTTCCGGTGTGGCTGGCATGGCTATGGTGCAGCTCGTTGTTTCAGACGGCCTCAGGGTTTCAGGCAGGCCGTCTGGAAACGAAAAACAACGGTTGTTGTGTTTGAAGCCGAAAAGCGATGCCGATAATCGGCGGATTGCCGTCTTACCATGCTTTCGGTATGATTTGCCCTTTATTTCCAGTTGAGTACAAAGAGAATGCAAACTTGGCCGCTGCCTGATTTTGAAGGAAAATTTGCCCCTCCTGAGATGCTGTCCGCGAGAATCGCCGCCTTGCCCCCAGCGACTGGTTTTACCAACGGCTGCTTCGATATCCTGCATCGGGGGCATGTTGCTACTTGGCGCAGGCCAGGGCGGCAGGTGCGGCCATGGTGTTGGCGTTGAATACCGACGAATCGGTCAGGAGGCTGGGCAAGGGTGACGACAGGCCGATTAACACGCTGGCCGATCGGGCGGCAGTGGCGGCGGCATTGTCAGTCGATTTGGTTACTTGGTTTGATCAAGATACGCCTTTTTCGAGCTTATCGAACTGGTCAGGCCGGATATTCTGATTAAAGGCGGCGACTGGCCGGTGGAGAAAATCGTCGGCTCTGCCGAAACGCTGGCGAGGGTGGGAAAGTCTATCTCGATTCCTTTCCTGCATCAGACTTCCACTACTCAGACGCTGGCTTAAAATCCGCGCTGCGCGTGCGTAAATGCAGGCTGTTCATTGGCGGCGGTTGCTGGCCGAGCTTTCAGACGGCCTGCCCAAACATATCGCGGCACTGGCCGAAGACAAACGGTGTGAAACCGCAGCAGTTGAACGGCCGATGGCTGAAAAATGCCCGCGCATATCCGCTGTTGCGCCAGCAGAGACGGTTATTGGCGGCTTTGCGCGGCGCTGGCTGTTTTTCGGACGAGTGCCCGTCTGCCGTTGCAGGGCGGTTTCCCGTAGCCGAACTGCCCATACCCATCCTTCGCCACAATGATGCGGTATTGATGGCATGTGCAAAGCGTCGAGCTGATGCCGCACACCGTTATCATTCGTGTATTGTGCACGAGCAAAGCAAAGGCGTGGCGGGCCGGTGGGCGCAGCTGGTACAGCCGCATCGAAGCAGATATGCCTGACATCTCAGCTCTCGGTTGTATTCGAAGACGGCAGCAGGGCGTGGCTGCTTTTGTCGCTGGCGGTCGGCCTGGCTTGCTACGCAATGCACGTGCGGCGGCTGGGTATTCGCCGGTGCAACTCAAATGGCTGAAACGATTTGCTGTCGGCAGCGACAAATTGCGCAACATTTGATTGAAACCATGCGCGCGGGTAAAACGTGCCGCCGTTATCGCAGGCGAATTTTGTCTTGCCAAAGAGATTGAGGAATGCGCATGCGTGCAAGCCGCCTGGTCAGCGTGCCGCAAATGAGTGCCGCGAATTGTCGCGGAACTCCTGCTGGGCGAGATTAGACAGCATATTGTCCGTGCAGGCGCACGGTTTCGCCCCTTTCCCTTGCGGCTTATGAGGCGGCCAACCGTGATCGTGCTTCCACGTCCGCCTGCTGCATAGCGGGCAGCGCTGGAAGAAGGCACCGTACTCAGCGCGTGACCGAACGGGGCGTATTGCGGCTGGAGACGGCCGGAGGCGAAAACGGATTAGCCGCGGCGAAATCTGGTCTGCGTCAAAGCATTGAGTTCTGCCGGTAGGCGCGGCGACGCGCTTTATTTATTGTTGGACGGCGGTAACAGCCGTCTGGGCGACGTGGGCGGGCGAAAGCGGGCAAAACTAGGCAATGTTTCGGGCGCGCCGTATCATCGATTGCAGCGACTGGAGCGAAGACTGGCGGGATTTCGGCGGTAACGGCGTCGCGATAGTCGGCAGTGCGGTGTGCGAGGGATGAAAAAGAAGGCGCGCTGGTGCAGGAGCGGTTGGCGGCAGAAATCGAGATGGCTGCCGTCAATGCCCCATGCCTTGGGCATCCGCAATCACTACCGCAATCCCGGCAGTGGAACATGGTCTCCGACCAAGCTGTTTTAATCAGCATCGCGGCCGCCGATTTCAGATCGCCGGAATGCCTGCGTGGTCGTCAGTTGCGGAACCATGGCGTAACGATGAGACGCGCCAACCGATGACGGCAGTTATCTCGGCGGCAGCATCATGCGAGTTTTCATTTTGATGAAAGAGGCCATGGCGCATGAAATACCGCCAATCTAAAACCGCCGACGAATCGGGCGCTGCTTTATCCCTTCCTGACCACCACGTCCAACGCATTGGCGAGCGGCATGATGGATGCGGTCTGCGCGAGCTGTTATTTTTGATGCACGTCACTGTCTTCGAAAGATCGGCGGCGACAAAACGGTAGATGTCATCCTCACCGGAGGTGTAGTGCAGGCCAAAGTGGCCGAGGCCTGCTCAGCAAGCGTTTGTTTTAGACAAATGACATTAAAATCGTAGATAATTTGGTCATTTGCGGCCTGTTAAGCTGGGTGGGACAAGAGATGCAAATGGTTGTTTTTGCGTTGTTGGCGCTGAGTATCGCGCGATATTCGGCGGCATGACGCTGCCTAAAAGTCATGGAAAAACAAGAGGCGGAAATGATGGCCAAAAGGAGAGGCCAGTGCCCGGATGACGCTGTGGATTCCGCCGACTTGCCGCAACCCATGGTCAAACCTTCCGACGCAGGTGGGTGCGTCCGAAACGCCGGCCTCTGCTGTTGCGTCCGGCTCTGCGTCGGGCAACTGGTTGACGGACAACGGCGGTGCGTGCTCGATGTCTATATCGAACCCACCGATACCGAAGAAGATGCGGCCAAACAGATAGCCAGATTGCGGGATGAAAGAAAGCCGCCGCCAAATTCTGTGCCAAAGAAGAAGCCATGCGGCAGCAGCAGTGCGCGCAGCGAACCGTAATCAGGGCAACTTTGGGCGTCAGCCCGTCGTGAGCAGAGGGCAGGACAGAAACCGCTGTGTAACAACGGCTAGTGTGTCCCTGCCGGAAGGCGAGACTATCACACAGAATAAAGGACTGTTAGGCGTTGGCCGCATGCGGCCGGCCGCACGGTAGAGCGCAAAGAGGCGAGCCAGGAGGTATAAAAACAAGCTGCTGCGGTTTTGGACGCCGATTCAGATTGGATGCCCGGCAGCCAAAATGCGGGCCCTTCAAAGCAAAGGGCCTTTCAATACTGTACTAATGGAAGGCGGCATCAGCATTGGTATTCGGTCTGATAAGGCGCAAGCCCAAACGCATTGTTAAACCGTTTGCGAGGGTGCGGGTTTCGCAGGCCAGTTAAGCGCGGTGAATTCAGGTTCGTCCGGTGGCCAGAGTGTTGCCAGTGCAGATTACACTTACAGCGACTGTTAAACGATGCCGATATCAAAGCCATTTCAAAATGTAGTCGGAAGCTACGGCAGGCTGTCTAGAAAACAAACGCCGTTAAAAGCAACGGCAGGCCAGTCTGAAAGGTGTTTTATCGTAAAACGTCTTTCAGACGTCTATGTGATATATAATCCGTTATGCCTGCAGTGGGTCAGACGGCCTCTCCTGCCGCAAAGGCGGTCTTGCAGTGCAACTGTTTGTCGGCAGTTGGGATGGATGCCTGATGCGGGCGTAATTAGTTATTGGGTGATTGCGCAATAAACGGTTATGTAAGGGATAAAGTTGTAACAACATGAAATTTCAGGCAACGCCGTAGGCAAGCAAATAAGCAATGTTTCGTGGGATAACACACGCTACGCGTTCATTTGGAAACGCGGTATAAAGTTTGTTTTTGCTGGCGGAACATTTATATTAACAACCAGTCATGTAATCAAGCTGGCAACGGCGATAAACGCAACAGCTTAATCGGGAGTAATCCGGTTTCGCCTGATTTTCTTAAACATAGAAAAGGAATACAGCAATGACTCGATTGCTCTGTCTCTGGCCGCTCTGTCTTCGCTGCGTAATGGCGACGTAACTCTGTACGGTACCATCAAAGCGGGTAGTGAAAACCGGTCAGACTAAAGTAAAACAACATACTACTACTGAGAAAAGCCATGCGAAACTGCAATTGCCGACTTCGGTTCTCGCATCGGTTTCAAAGGTCATGAAAACTTTGGGCAATGGCTTTGAACGCTATTTGAAAGTAGAGCAAAAACTACCGTTGCCGGTACTGACTAGTCTGGGGTAACCGCCAAGCTTACATCGGTTTGGAAACTACTGCGGGTACTTTCCGCGCTGGTAAAATGAGCACGCAGTTGGACGAAATGGATAAAACTGATGCTTGAATCACGACAACAAAGCTTTTTGAGCTGGGTGTCTGCACCGTACTGGTCAGAAAGTTGTTTCTGTTCGCCACGATTCTCCAGTATTCGCGGGCTTCAGCGCAAACGTTCAGTTTCACTCCACGTGACAATGCTGCAAACTACAGTGCGCGGCGTCGGTAACCCTACTTCTGGTCGTGATGACGCTGCTAAAGACAACGCAGGTTACCATGCCGGTTTGAACTATGAAAACTCTGGCTTCTTTTTGCTCAGTATGGTTTCGGTTACATCTGCCGCGTGGCAATCCTCGACTGAGTGACTGGCGCACAAAGCAGCAAATCAGTCCAGGCTCACCGTATTGGAAGCCGGTTACGATGCAAACAACTGTTTCGTAAGCGGTGGTTGGCCAGTGCGCGCAACGGTTGATAAGCCAAAGAAAGACTCATGCAGCTTTTGACCTGGCGAGACTGTGCTGCAGGATGTCTGCTGACCGTTCCGCTGGCTCTGAAAACTCACGAGGTAGCTGTTACCGGTGCGTCTGGGATTCTGGTAATCGACACCTGAGTTTCTTACGTGCTCACGGCTTTCAAAAGCTGCTGGCGAAAACCTTGAGCGACTGCTGAGAAAAAGACAGAGCTCCAGTACGACCGCGTAATCGTTGGGTGCTGACTATGACTTCTCTAAACTGCGCTCACCGCATTTGCCTCGCCGGTTGGTTGAAATCTGGTCATAAGAAACCCGCGCGGTAGAAACCGTCGCCGGTTTGGTTGGCCTGCGTCACAAAATTCTACATGAAATTGTTGATAAAGAGCCTCATTGCAGGCTCTTTTTAGTTGCATTGAGGCCAAAGTCCGGAAAATATTGTTTCAGCCACGGCCTGTCACACATCCTTGCGCATGCCCTATAATCATGGGCTGTTTCCGCCACAATGCGCTACGCTCTTGAATTTCAAGACGCTCAAAAGGCCGGTTTTATATTCCACTATTTGCGAGACACAAAATGACCGATTGCGTAAAACCGTTAATTTATTGGATACGCCGCTTTCCTCATGCGCGGCGGTTGGCCAAACCGCGAGCCGGAATGGCTGAAAAAGCTGGTATGTACAGCGTTATCAGAAACTGCGCGATTGATGCAGCGGGCGAAATTTATCCTGCAATGACGCCCTCCTACCTGCCAATGCGCGGATATCCATATTTGTCATGCATGTCAACAAAATCCTGAAAGACATCATCCTGAGAAGCAAAGACTGGCTGGCTTTTGATGCGCCTTGCGTGCCGGGCACGGACCGTCGCTGGTCGCCGATTGAAGCATGGTAGAAAAAGCTGCACAGTCGCGAGATGCTCACGGCGAAGTTCCGCGAGTTGTGCTGCCGATCTTACGCCGCCGGCAGATTGCAGCGGCAGAAAAGACTCTTCATCCGTTTAGGCGTGTTGGGTGACGTGGGAACGCCCTTATTCGACCATGGATTATCAAACCGAAGCCGACACGGTGCGTACCCTGCTGTACCGGGCAGGCTATCTGTATCGGGGGCAAACCCGTTCAATTCTGCCTGGATTGCGGATCATCGTTGTGCGGAAAGCGGAAGTGGATATGTGATAAAACTGGCACTTGGCCATCGATGCTGCCTATCCGTTTCGTGCCAATGGTGCCGTGGCTGCCGCCTTTGGTTTGATTAACCGGAGACAGTTTTGCGGTCATTTGGACGACCACGCCTTGGACGCTGCCTGCCAGTCAGGCTGTCCTTGCGAGCCGGATATGGTGTATCAACCGATTGCCACGCCGAAAGCGGGAATTTGGTTTCTGGCTAAAGATTTGGCGCGTGATGCGCTGGAAGCGCTACGGCTGTTAGTTGGGGGAGCGATTGATGACATCTCTTTCAGACGGCCTCCGGCTCTGGCGGAAACAACGCAGGTTGGAAAGCCTGCGATTGAGGCCATCCGTGAGATCGCGATATTCTGGTTGTTGAACGGCGAACATGTGAGTGCCGAGGTCGTGGTACGGGCTTAGTTCATACCGCGCGCGGCGCACGGTTGGATGATTATTTTCGTCTGGCATCAAATACGGCATCGAACTGTTTAACCCTGTGAAACGCGCACAAAGGGCGCTTATATTGCCGGAACACCGCGCGTTGAGTGCATGACTGCTGGGAGGCCAATCCTGCGGAATTGTCGGATGAAAGCTGGAGGAAGTAGGGCGGTTGTTGGCGAACAACAAAATCGAACACAGTTATGCCCATTGTTGGGCGGCTTCGGCTCTTTGATTTACCGTGCCACCGGGCCAATGGTTTATCGAGCGCGGATAAAGAGGGTGCCGACAGTGCACCCGTACGCGCAACAAAGCGTTGAAGGCCGTGGACGATACCGAATTTTTCCCGGCGATGAGGGCCGTGCGCGGTGCAGGCGATGATTGGTCAGTCGTCCTGACTGCGTTGGTTTCGCGCCAACGGTTCGAAGGGTACGCCGACCGGCCTTTTTCGTGCGCCAAAAGGATACGGGCGAACTGCATCCCGATTCGGCGCGGCTGCTGGAGGAAGTGGCCAAGCGCATTGAGGAGGCGGTGAGGCATGGTTTGCGCTCTGGATAAAAGTGCGAGTTGCTGAGTGCGGGAAGGATTGCGAAAATTACGATCAAATTGTCCCGATACAATGGATGCATGTGGTTTGATTCAGGTTCGACGCATTATTCCGTCTGCTGAAGCAGCGGGAAGAATTGGCTTGGCCGGCCGATTTTGTAGCTTTGGAAGGAAGCGATCCAGCACCGCGGTTGGTTCCAATCCTCCGTATGCTGGACCGGTTGCGCCACTTTGGGGCGGGCGCCGTACAAACAGTTGCTGACGCACGGTTTCGTCGTCGATCAAAAGCGGCAGGAAAATGCGCGAAATCGCCACGCAATGACGTGGTTGCTGCCGCGTAGCGTATAACGACTCTGGCGCGGATATTCTGCGCCTGTGGACGGCGCTACCGATTGCTACGGCGGCGAATTGGCCGACTTTCAAAAAGAAATTCTGAAACGGTAAACTCGAAAGCTACCGCTGTTTGCGTGAATACATTGCGTTTCCTGCCATGGCCATTTGAGCGACTTCGATCCGGATTGAAGATGCCGTGCCGCAGGCAGATATGAGTGGAAATCGACCGTTATGCGCCTGGTAATGGCGCGCCAGCTGCAGGAAAAACTGGCGGGTGATTATTATCCGCGTTATGCCTTCCATTTTGCGGTACAGGATATCGTGTCGTTCTGCTCGGAGGATTTGGGTGCGTTCTATCTTGATATTTTAAAAGACCGCCTCTATACCACCAAGGCCGGCAGCTGCGTATCGCCGCAGTGCGCAAACCGCGCTTTACCACATTACCCGCAGCTTGGTTTTGCTGATGTCGCCGATTTTGTGTTTTACCGCAGAAGAAGCTGCGGGACTATCATTGGCGGCGGCGAAGAAGACAGCGTGTTGCCATACTTGCGGCATGATTTCCGCAAATGCCGGCTGCAGCGAAGCGGAGCTAGTGAAGAAATGGCAGGCCATGCGCGAGGCGCGTAATGCCGTTACCGCCGCAATCGAACCGTTGCGTGCGGACAAAGTCGCTGGGTTCTTCGTTGCGGCGGAGTGTGGAGATTACCGCCGATGCCGATTTGGCCGCTGCATTGTCCGCATTAGGCGAAGAGTTGCGTTTGCCTCATTGGTTTCGAAAGCCGTAGTTAAGGAAGGAGATGCCTTGTCGGTTGGTGTGCATGTTAGCGGCAGCAAAAATGCGAACGTTGCTGGCATTACACCGAAGATGTCGGAACAGTGGCAGAACATACAACTGTCTCGTGCCCGTTGTGCCGATAATATTGACGGGCAGGGCGAAACAGAATTACGTTTAAGTCTTAGTTTTGAAAAGGCCGTCTGAAAATTGGTTTTCAGACGGCCTAGATCGTCTCACAATGATAAGGTAAATCAGTATGTTGCATAGCAAATTACGCGTTAGTCTGAAAATATGACCGTTTGTTTTTAAAAATAACCGATAAACCTAAATGAAATAAGTAGCGACTGTTTGTAAGGCTGATTATCTTCCTTCCATTCAACCGCTGTTGTTTCAAAAGGAAGCATGATGTCGCTGATGTATGTAACCCCGCAAGAAATTCTGGATTTTGGTCTCAGTAAAGAAGTTAAACGGCATTGGTTTGAACATAGCGAATTTCTGGATACGAAAGTCCGCGTGATGTATGAGCGGATTTTTCCGCGATGCCGTGAAATTGCGAATTATCGGATTGGCGGGATACCATACAGAGGCGTTTTGGCCGAAATTATCATTCTCGACCAGTTTTTCGAGGTTGATTTTTCCGCGGCAGGCCGCATGCTTATACGCAAGACCGCATGGCATTAGTTGCTGGCGCAGGAGCCGTTCCAGCATCGGACCTTCCCCTTTTCTGGAGGCCAAGCAGCGGCAGTTTGTCCTCGCCTTTTCCTGCACAGTGAAAACCGTAATATCCATACTGTGCGCGCGGTTTGTTCCAGCGGTTCGGTACGCCGAAGAGTGTGCGGTTGGAGGAGCGTCGTAAGGCGCGTCATCGACCGTTTCGGGCGTTATCCCCACCGCAATGCCATTTTAAAACCGTCAAAAGTCACTCCTGAAGAGTTGGCGCTGAAAGGAAAACCTCAGCGGTTTTGAGTTTGGATGACGAGGATGGCGACGACGAGTGATAAGACGGTCTTTTAAAGATTGTTTGTCTGGGGAATGAAGCAAGCAAACAGATGCTTTAAGGTTTTCAGACGGCCTGTATGTAAGCCGGGTTCTGTATATTGCGGAACTCGGCTTTTTCTATTCGACTGTGCCGCTAACGGAGTGCTGAGGGAAGTAGTTTATTTGAATCGCCCTCTATCAATTCAGACGGCTTCCGCAGAGGGAGGCCGTCTGAAAAGCAGGGAAACGAAATCACGAAATCCGTTCGATTTTTCGCACCGACGCGCCGAGTTTGGTTTCGATGTGCTCGTAACCTCTGTCGAGATGGTAGATGCGTTCGACAACGGTTTCACCGCCTGCCACCAATCCCTGCAATGACGAGGCTGGCGGAGGCGCGCAGATCGGTTGCCATCACGGTTGCGCCGGAGAGTTTTTTCCACACCGTTTACGAAAAGCGGTATTGCCTTCGGTGGAAATATCCGCACCCATGCGGTTGAGCTCGGGAACGTGCATGAAGCGGTTTTCAAAAATGGTTTCAACCACTTTGGAAGAACCTTCCACCACAGCGTTCATGGCCATAAACTGAGCCTGCATGTCGGTGGGGAAACCGGGATGTTCGGTGGTACGGATGTTTACCGCTTTCGGCCGCCGTTTTCATATCGATGGAAATCCAGTCGTCGCCCGCTTCGATAAGTGCGCCTGCTTCCACCAGTTTGTCTAAGACGGCTTCCATGGTTTTGGGTGCGGCGTTAGCGCAGGACGACTTTTGCCGCCGGTCATGGCGACGGCGCATAAAAACGTACCCTGCTTCGATTCGGTCGGGAACGAGCGCTGTGTTCGCAGCCGTGCAGTTCTTTCACGCCTTCGATTGTCATGGTCGGCGTGCCGATGCCGCTGATTTTCGCCCCATTTTGACCAGGCATTCCGCCAAATCGACAACTTCGGTTCGATGGCGCAGTTTTTCCAAAACGGTGGTACCTTCGGCCAATGTGGCGGCCATCAGCAGGTTTTCCGTGCCGCCCACGGTAATCATGTCCACTAACCACGCGCGCGCCTTTCAGACGGCCTGAAAGCTTTAACGTAGCCGTGTTCGATGACGATTTTCGCATGCCCATGGCTTCCAGCCCTCTCAGTGTGCTGATCAACGGGGCGCGAGCCGATGGCGCAGCCGCCGGGCAGGCTGACTTCCGCCTGCCGAAGCGGGCGAGGGTCGGGCTGAGGACGAGATATGAGCGCAGCTGGTTTTACCGCTCGTAAGGAGCGCAGGTGTTGTTGACTGTGCCGCCGTTGATTTCAAATTCGAGACATTGTCGGTTAAAACGCGTGCGCCCATGCCTTGCAGCAGTTTCTGCGTGGTTTTTGACATCGGCGCAGCACGGGGACGTTTTTCAGCCGCAGCGTGCCTGCGGTCAGCAGTCCGGCACACATCAGCGGCAGGGCGGCGTTTTTGCGCCTGAGATGGTGATTTCGCCGTTTAAAGGCCGTTGGCGGAAATTTTCGAGTTTGTCCATGGATTACTGCGTGAGGGGAACGGGAAGGGTGGGCGGTCAGCCGCGTGCAGCCCATTCCGCAGGCGTGGCGGCAACGGAAACCGATAGGGCGTGCAGTTCGTTGGAAGCGAGTTTTTCGGCCAAACCGTCTTTAATCAGGCGGTGGCGTGCCAGTCGGGCTTTGCCTTCGAAGGCGGATGAGACGATGACGGCAAAAGAGTGGTGGCCGTCGCCTTCCACTGTCGATGTTCGCAAGGGACGATGGCGGCAATCGGTTCTTTTGACCTGTTCGGGCAGCAGCATGGCGGTTCCTTGTTGTATCGGTTTGTTTGGTTGCAAAAGGCAGGATTATACCGTTTTCGCTTTTGCAGCCGTCTGAAAAATATCGGACGCAAACGAAGAGGCCGTCTGAAAACCCGAAACAGGTTTTCAGACGGCCTCTTTCGTTGAATGTTTCGGCTTTATTGGTACGGCGGAGCAGCCGCGCGCCTCGATAACGAATACGACCAGCGGGATATAAAAGGCGCGACCGATGGCTGACGAAAATCGCCAAGCCTTGCAGTAGTTGGCTTTGTTGGGATTGGTATTGCTGCCGAGCCCCATACGAACGCCATAATCAGGTTAACCAAAAGGAATGGCCAAAACGATGGAAGTCACAATCCAGTCGCCAATGGTCATGACGGAGCCTGCTGTTGGCTGAATTGTGTGCGGTTGGTGATATTGCGGCCGCTGGTTCAGCAGGGTTGGACGGTTGGTTCATTCAAACTCCTGAAACAAGGTTGTGCTGTTTGCAAAAATCACGCGGATTATACATTTTTCACTGACAGTTGTCATCCTTATTTATAACTTTTCGCATTTGTCAGGCGGACTGCCAGCTTTTTGGCCGCCCTGATGTCTGCGGCGATCTGCCGCCGGGTTGTCCCATATCGCCGAATCTTCTTCATCGCGCAATTTGTGCAGGAAACGGACAAACAGCCGTTGGCCGTAGAGGTTGCCCGAAAAGGTCGAACAGGTGGACTTCCAGCTTTTGCCTGCCCGAATCGCTGACGGTGGGATTGAGGCCGAAAGCTACGCACGCCGCGCCGTTGCCAGGCGAACGCGCGGATGCTTCGACGACGAAAAACGCCGTTTTAAAGCATAGCGGTGCGGCGGCAGGTGGATGTTGGCGGTCGGGCTGCCGATTGTCCGTCCCAGCTTTACGCCCGTGGGCAACCCGCCCGCGTCAGGACGCAGCCGTGTCCGCAAAATCTGTTCCGCTGCGCCGGCGTCGCGCAAGGCTTGCCGCACGGCGGTCACTGCTGGCGCGGATGCCGGCCACGAGGATGCTCGGCGTGCGTTCGGTAACGAAGCCGCCGTGGTTTTGCAGCAGGTCGAAACTGCCCGCGCGGTCGCGGCCGAAACGGAAATCGTCGCCGACCAGCAGATAGCGGGTGTTTAATTCCCGCTGCAGGATGTGTTCGATAAAGTCTTCGGCGGGCATTTGTGAAAAATGCGCGGTTGAAACGCAATACGCGGACGTTGTCCACAGCCGCTGTCGCAGCAGACGCAGCTTGTCGCGCAGCGGTGTCAGGCGGGCGGCGGTTCCGCAACCCCGCAGTCGGGCAAAGAATTCGGCCGGTTGCGGTTCGAAAACGACGGCCGTGCTTTTGCGAGGCCGCGTGCGGCGGCCTTGCTTTTGAGACGTTGCAGGATGTGGCGGTGGCCGAGGTGCACGCCGTCGAAGTTGCCGATGGTAACGGCTGCGGGCGGGGCGTTTTGCACAGGCGTGCCGCCAAGGAGGATTTTCACAGGGCTGCCGCCAGGAAAAAGCGGCTATTGTAAACGGATTTGGCGGGTGCTTCATGGTATGGCGGGGAGCGCGGCGGCAATTAAATGTTTTCAGGCGGTGTTTTTCTTGTAAATGCGGTTTCCCATGCAAAAGGCGCAACGCCGTTTTTGTTTTCCGTTACAACTGTCGGGCAGTTTGTTATATGAGTTTCCGTTTCGATATTATTTATGAATACCGCGAGATGTTCCTGATAGGGGCATTGACTGCTGGGCTGACCTTTCGTCGCCACGCTGGGCGGTACGCTGCTGGGGCTGGTCGGCGCACTGGCGAGGATTAGTGCGTTTTCGAGAAGGGCGGGCCGCTGCTGGAAGGCCTTGGCCTGGCTGCTGCGGAACGTTTCGCTGCTGCTATGCTAACACATCCGCGGCACGCCTTTTGTTTGTGCAGATTTTTCTATCTGGTATGTACGTTTTGGAGCGTGGCCCTGATTCATCCCGAACACGGCTGGTTGGTCAGCGGTCAGCGGGCGGTAGACTTACGGCGCGACTATGGCGCGATTACGGCAGGTGTTTTGGCATTGACCGCCAATGCAGCCGCGTATATCACGGAGATTTTCCGTGCGGGCATCCTGTCTATCGACAAAGGCCAGATGGAGGCGGCGCGTTCGCTCGGTCTGACTTACCCGCAGGCGATGCGTTTTGTGATTCTGCCGCAGGCCTTCCGCCGTCATGCTGCCGCCGCTGGCTAACGAGTTCATCACGCTGCTGGAAAGACAGCTCGCTGCTTTCCACTATTGCCGTGGCCGAGTTGACTATGTGCAGCGCACGATTTCGGACGTTTCTCAATTTACGAAGAGCCGCTGTATACCGTCGCGCTGATTTATCTGCTGATGACCATCTGCCCGAGCTGGTTCTTCTCCCGTTGGAGAAACGCTGCAATCCTCAGCGTCGCTGCGATTGTTCTAACGAATCAAATGGCAGGCCGTCTGAAAACCGTTTCCGGTTTTCAGACGGCCTGCTACATCTTTGTTACGGCTTATTCCGTTACGGTTTTTAGCAATCAGTTTTCCGCACTGGCCCGCTGTTTTTCCACGTCGGAGATGATTTTGCTGCCTGAATCAGGGCGCGGGTATCGTTGAAGACGACTTTGGCCTGTCCGTCCTGTTCCGTAACCAGCACTTTTCAGCGGCAGTTGCAGCGCAAAACTGTCTTTGACCATCAGCGGCGTTCCGGCTTGGCGTGCCGAAGACGATGACGGCGGCCGGCTTTGGATAACGGATTCCTGGGCGGCGGCCTGGTGGTTGATGATGCCGAAAAATGCTCATGCCTTTTGGCGAGAAACTTGCCTGCAGCAGGCGGGCAATGGTATCATCGAAGCTGTAGCGGCTGGTGATGCTGTGGACGGAAGGCATGGCTTGCTCCTTTGCGGAAAGTTGGGACGGCGCGGCGCAGGCAGCCGTGCCGAGAAGGACGGCTAAGGCGATGGCGCGCAGGGCGGTGGCTTTGAGGTTCATTTTGAATGCTCCGTGTCGGGATAGGATGGATTTGAGGCCGTCTGAACACGGTTTTATCTGCGTGGAAGCCGTGTTTTGCTTTGCAGAAACTCTGTCTTCCTTTCGGAAAACTCGTTTTAAGCCAGCGAAACGCAACTTCCTGGCGGAAGTTGCGTTTTCAGACGGCCTCGGATGATGTGGCGGATGAAATTCGAATCAGGGCTGCGGAGGGTCCCAGAGGGCGGGCGCATATGGCGGGAGGGCAGGGAGTGCCGCCCTGCCGCTCGAACCTCATCCGTGATGCAGGAGGAAGGGCGGTTATTTCATGCCTTTGGTCGAGCAAATCGTGATAGCCGCCGTGGTTGCTGACGTTGGTGTGAGCGCATTTTTCCAACTGCTGTTTGTACGAGTCCGGCGGCGCGGATTTGCAGTAGAGGTGGATGGGGGCGTTTTGTCGGCAGCCGTTGCGGAAATTCCCTATTGGCGATTTGGTCGGCGGATATTGACCGCGTCGGCAAGGTGGCCTTCTTTCGGTATTTCTTCCGGCGTACGCACGTCTATCCAGATGCCTCTTTGCTTTTGGCAGGTTGGACGGACGGGCCGGGTGCGGCGGCGTGGTGCGTGGCGGCGTAAAACGGCGGGGGAGAGTATGGCTGCGGCAAGCAGCGCGGTTAGATTTTGTTTTTTCATGACATTTCTTTCTGTTTGACGGTTAGGCGTCTCGCTCTTGTGAAACTTTGCTTTGCGTTTTGCACAATGCGGTTCCGGCTTCGTTTCGAGCTGCGCAGAAACTCAACTTCCGTTTCGAAGTTGAGTCAAACAACCTTGTTAGTAGCGTGTTGGCTTTCCGCAGCTTCGAAGGCGCGCAGGGCGTAGTATAAGCCGCCCGGCGTTGAGCGATATAGCTGTGGCCAATGCGCGAGCGATTTCGCCTTCGGTCGCGCCTGGTTTTAACGGCGGCGGCGGGTGTGGACGCTGATGGCTGCTCGCAACGGGTGGTTACGGCCACGGCGATGGCGATGAGTTCGCGGGTTTTGGCATCCGGTGCCCTGCTGCTGCGGCTTTGCTCGAGATGCGCCGTAGGCTTGCAGCATTTTTCGGTGTTTTCACCCATTTCGCCGAAGGATTTTTGACCAATGCGGTGTGTTCGTTCCAGTCTTTAAAACATGATTTGCCCTGATGGCGGATTGGCTGCGAATCGACGGCGTTTCTCCGCCTTCTCCCCGATTTGAACCGTATCCGTATGGTTAGAGTGCGTCCGGGTTCCGGATGTTGGCGGCCATTGTTGCGCGTTTTTATATTAAAAATAATCTCGCAAATCGTATCATTTGGTGGCGTAAAAATGGATATTCTCGACAAGCTGGTGTCGCTGGCGCAGATCAGCGGCAGTGTGGACGTGCAGTGCCTGTTTCAGGGCGGATGGTATGCGGTATGAGGCGCGGCGCGGCTTTGGCTGCACATCGTAACGGGACGGCGAGGTTGGCTTCAGGTGGACGGTATGGACAAACCGCGCTGCTGGGCAGCGGCGACGTGGTGTTTTTCCGCACAAAAATCGGCCATGTTTTGAGTAGTGATGCGGCTTGCGCCAATACGGGCGCGGGGGTGGAGATAGCGTCCAACGGTGTGTTTACGCAAAAACGCAGCGGGGTCGGGCAAGGCGGATTTGAGCTTGTTTTTGCGCCCGTTTTCGATGTACGACCGTCAGGCCGATTTGATGGACAGCCTGCCGGAAAGCGGTGTTCCTGAATATGCGCCATACCGCGTTGCAAAGCGTGGTGGCGATTTTGCAGCAGGAGGCCGAACGGCCAGCAGCACGGCTCCAAGTCGGTGGTGGACGCGCTGTCGACGGTGCTGCTGGTGTTATTGGTACGGACGTTTTTATCGGAAAACCGCGATACCCGCGCTGCCGGACGGCATATTGAACGGGCTGGCACGACCGACGTTTGCGCGGTGTGATTCAGGCGGTGTTGGCGCAGCCGGAGCGGGCGTGGAATATCGAAGAAATGGCGGCGGCGGCCACGGTGTCGCGCGCGCAGCTGATGCGGCTGTTTAGAGCGCAAACTGGCATGAGCCCGTATGCGCTGTGAACCGAACTGTCTGCAGCAGGCGGCGGCAATGTTGAAACAGGGGTCGGATTCGGTGCTGGCCATAGCGTTGGCGGTGGGCTTCGGTTCGGAAACCCATTTCGGCAAGGCGTTTAAAGGCTTACGGCATTTCGCCCGGGCAATACCGGAAACAGGCGGAGGACGATATGGAATTTGTCATTTGAGGCCGTCTGAAAGCAAAAGTTTCTGCGAAGCTGAAACGCGGTTTCAATCAAGTGAACACAAGGTTGCCGAAGAGGAGGGGCTGCGGAAACCAATGCACGGTTTCGGCAAAGCCCCTCATCCGCCCTAAGACAGGGCAAACAGCCGCGCGGCCTTCACCAGCTGCCACACCGCCCAGCGCAGACGGTCGAGGCCGGCAAACAGGCGGACGCGGCGGTTTTGCAGCAGGGATTTCAGTTGTCCGGCAAACCAGCCCATGGCCAGCAGGTTCGGCAGGGTGCCGAAGGCGAAGGCCAGCATCATCAGCCCGCCCCTGCCATGCGCTGCCGCTGCCCAGCGCGTAGAGCGATGCGCTGCAAACCAGCCGCAGGGCAGCCAGCCTCAGCAGCAGGCCGACGCCGAAGCAGGCCGGTACGCTTTTAATCGGCAGCAGGCGGTTGAGCAGCGGGTTGAGCCGCCGCCAGACGGGTTTGCCCGCGCCTTCGATGCGGCGTGCCAAGTCGGATAAGCCCAGCCAGATAAAGCGCCGAGCAGCAGCAGCAAGACGTGGGCGGCGGTGAAGAGGACGGTTTGCAGCGTGCGGGTTTGGTCGAGCGAAATGCCGAATTGCGCCGAGCGCACCCGCCAAAAGGCCGATGACGGTGTAGCTGGATATCCGGCCGAGGTTGAGCAGCACAATCAGGCGGAAACGGCCGATGTGCGGCGGCAGTTGCAGGGCGAAGGCCGACGACAGGCCGCCGCACATGCCGACAGTGGCCGCCGCCGAAAAAGCCGAGCAGGAAGAGGGTGAGGAAGGAAACGGAATCGGTCATGGGGCAAACAGGATTTTGGCAGTAATCATGAGATAGGGATGCAAGGATGCAGAAATTGGTTCATTATCGCGGCAATTTGGCGCATGGTGCCGTTTTGCGCTCTTTCCGGTTCATATCCGCATGAAAAATATGTTGATTTGATGTTGGTTGAATTTCCGGGACAGCGACAGGAAATTTGGTTTTCGTCGTTTCCACCGGCCATAAGGCGGGGACTGATTTAAGTCGTTTCCTCAAAGAGGCCGCGCGGTTGGTCTCGGCAGGTATCGACAGGCAGGTGGCCGATAGACAACTGGAACGCATGGATATATGGGTCGCCAACGTCGGCGATGTTTATGTGTCGACATTATCCGGTCCCCGCCCGCGCCGAATTGTAAGCGATACGGGCCGTTATCGCCATTAGGGCAGCGGCTAGTGGGACGCCGCCGCTTTCAATATGCAAAAGACTGAAAGGCCGTCTGAAAACGGCGGGACGGGGAAACCGGCCGGATGGCGGTACGTTTGTTTTTGCCGCCGCGCCCTTTTCATTTCGCCAGCAGTGCGTTTCAGACGGCCTCATCGCTTTCGGTACCAGCCAGCCTAGCACCGCGCACGTTTTTGAATGTGTTCTTTTGCTCAGCTTTTACGCAGCGCATGGATGAGGAAATCGACCGCGTTGCTTTCACACTCTTCGCCCCAGCCGTAAATTTTGTCTTCCAAATCGGTGCGCGACAAAATCATGCCGGGACGCATCAGCAGTGCCTGTAAAACGGCAAATTCCTTGTTGCTCAACATGATGTCGCCTTCCTGTCCGGTACCCGCACCCTGCGGGTTGCCGGGTCGAGGGTGAGCAGGCCGTTGCCCGGCAGGGGCTTGGCTTTGCCCGTTGTGCCGCCGCAGAACTGCCCGCATCCTGGCCTGCAGTTCGGCCATGTCGAATGGTTTGACGATATAGTCGTCGGCACCGCCGTCCAACCCGGGCCTAGCCTGTGCTGCAGGTCGTCGCGTGCGGTAACGATCAATATCGGCACGGAGCAGCCCGCAGCCCGCAATCGGCCAAAATCTGCAAGCCGTCGCAGCCCGCGCAGGCCGAGGTCGAGCAGGATGAGGTCGTGAGTTGCGCCTGCACCGCCGAGACCACCTGTCCGCCGCGTTTTAATCCAATCGACGGCATAACCGCTGTCTTTCAGTCCGCAGGTGGCGGCTTCGGCAATCATGGCGTCGTCTTCAACCAGTAAAACCCGCATATCAAAGCTCCGTCGGTTGGAATGGAAACGGCGGCAGTATAGTGAAATTGCCGCGATAGCTGAAGCGATTGTAGACAGTTCACTGGCAGACCCGCTTTCAGAATAACGGGTTGGCGCATTCCGTACTCGCCCGCGCCTGATGCCAAACATATTGAGGCCGTCTGAAAAACTGTTTTCCGGGTTTTCAGACGGCCTTGAAACACTGTTGATATGAGTAAGTAGTCTAAAAGCCTGTAAAATCGGCTTTTATTATTTAATCATCTACGCTATTACCGGCATTTTAGCATCAACGATTTAATACCGCTTACATCTGAGATTTTGCAGCTTCCGCCTGCGCAATTCAAAAGATAATCCCGTTCACGCGTGATCCATATTGTAGTAAAGCTTGCACGCACCTTGCCGCTGCCTAGCTCTGTAACCGAACTTTTGCGTGTAACTTGGGGGTCTTGGCTGTTCCAAATCGGATCGGCATCCAAGCACACACCTTCAGCTTTTTCGCCAGTCTCGAATTGTTTTGTTTCAGATTATTGTCGGCATATAATATGTCCAGACTATTGTCCGGAATCTTGCAGGCTGCTTCCCCGACAAACTTGTTTAATCAATGCCACTTTGGTCGAATCGGCAGCCCAAAGCCACAGTAGATTGCAAGCAATGAGGCTTACGGTCAATAAAGTTTTTAATCTCATATTCGCTCTCCAAATTATTTAAAGAATCAGATACGTTCTGAAAATCATGTTTGCCCACAGTGCAGATTTTTATCTCTTATTCATGCACGTTGGCAGCCGAATTTGCGTGCTGCCACCGTATCTGAACTCTTTAAAATTGTGGCGTAAGCCCATAGATACAGTTCCGTATCAGATGTTAATACGCCAGGAACACTCATACTAGGATTAGTGGTAGAATGGTCACTTGCCCATCAAGTGTCATAGTGGGATTATCCTGCGAGCAGGTTATATAAACTTTGTGGATTTTTATTCCAGCGAACGTCTTATCACTGCCCTTTCTCCGCCCAATAAGGTCAATTCCAACATAGAACTTTTGGATGTCTTTGCAAGTTGTTTAAACCCAATTACTTTAGCAATGCTGCATGGTTCGCGATAGCATGTTTCCTGTATTGCCCTGTTTCAAGGCGTTATGATTGAAAAGTGGTGCAGCCTGTACGGCAGAGGCGTATAATAATGCATAATAACAATCCAGTTTCCATTAAATCATTTAAACGTACTTTTATCATTTCCATTCTCACAAAATACAATGGTAAAATTTTTGCTTTCAGCTACACACATGCTGAAAACAATATAATTCTAACTATTCTTGATGAAGAATCAAACCAACCTGCAGTTTAATGATCACGCAAAGTGTTGAATCCTTATGAGAAAACCTATGAAATTATCCGATCTATGCGTGAAGAGCGAGTTGGTCGCAAAAAGACATGGCGGAAAAACTGGAAACAAAGTCGGAAAACGGTTAGTGCCAAATAGAACGAGGTGAAACCGTTATCAATATGTTGCGCTTGGAGAAAAATCGCCGATGTTTTTCAGGTGGATATTCGTGATTTAATGCCAAATAACGAAGGAAGTCATATATATATGACTATTAAAAGGAGATAATAATCAAGGACATAATTTCTATAATGCCACCCAGGAGCCTGGCATTTGAAACGAAAGGCTGAAAACTGCATTGCAGCACCAGGAAAAGTTATTGGTACAGCAGGGCTCGTGAGCCAGCTACACTGCAAAAATGTACTGGAGTTGTTGGAAAAAGCGGGAAGTGTGATTAGGGTTCATACGAATAAAGTTGCAAGCATGTAGGCCGTCTGAAAAACTGTTTTCCGTTTTTCAGACGGCCTTCAATGTGCGCTTAAACCTGCACGCAGGGCGGCGGATAGCCGTTGGTTTCGACATCGCTGCCTACCAGGTGCGGGGCGCGGAGGGCGGATGTGGGCAGGTGCGCCAGCCTGGGCAGGTGGCGGCGGATGAAGCGGCCGTCGGGGTCGAGGTTCAGCGATTCGGCAAACGGGTTGTTCAGACGGCTTACCTGCTGCCAATTGTGGTGATTGACGGCATATTCGTAACCGGTCAGCCGTGCGGCAAAACAGGCTTCCCCGTGCGCCGCCGAGATGTTCAGACGGCCTGTGGGAGGGAAATCGGCGCAGGCGGCGCAGGGCGGGATGGTGGTTGCCGCCGCTGCTGAGGGCGCGCATGGCGGCATCGACTCATCGGCACGCCCGTCCGCCCTCCTGCCAGCGCATCAAGGCTGCCGCTCGCCCCGTCCGGCTCCTGAATCATTTTTCGGCGGCTGCAGCCAATGCAGTGCCGCCCCGCCTCTTTCGTGGTCAATTCCAACAGGCCGTCTGAAACGGCAAGGCGCGGCGGCAGTAGGCGCGGCGGGCCAATCCGTCCAGCCAGGCTGCCCTCGCTCTTGTCTCGCCTGCGCGGGATGTCGCGGCACACCTCTGACGGACAAGGTGCCGAAGCAGAAGTGGGCGGACAGTTGCGATACGCCTTTTTGAGCCGGGAAACCGCCGTGCAGCGGGTAGTCGGACAGGCGCGGCAGGAAGCCCGTCCACAGCCGCTGTGCCGCCGCTTCCCCGCCTTGTGCGGCCAGCAGCGTACGGCTTGCACATCGGGCAGGGGCGGCACGTTCCCGGCATTCGGCGGGCAGTCGCGTTTGCCGTGCCTGCCAGGCGGCGGCATCGGGCGGCGGCAGTATTTCGGCCTGACGCGCCTGCTTGCAGCCAGGCCGTGCGGTAGGCGGCGAAATCGGGCGGCAGGCCGTCGGGCCGCACGGACAAAAACGGGCAGGGCATCGTCCGCGCGGTATACGGCGGGCAGTTGCGTCGTACGCTGCACGGCGGACGGGCAGCGGGCTGACGAAGGCGGCAAACGGGTAACGCGCCAGCAGGCCGTTCAGCGCATCGGCGGCATCGCCCGTAAAAACGTGCAGCGGAATGCGCGAGCGCGGCCAGCCCGCCGCGCACCCGGCCAACGTCTGCCGTAGGAAAACGCGCTGGCGGGGATTGCAGTCGGCGGAAGACAAACGCACCCACCGTCGGCGGTCAAGGCCCGCCGCAATGTGCAGGGCGGCGTTGTCGTGCAGGCGCAGGTTGCGGTGGAAATGCAGCAGGGTGAGTTCGGAAGACATAGGGAGTGCTCGTCTGAAAAGGGAAAGGGCACTTAAATGTGCGATAAGGCGCGATAAAGTGAGGTGTGGAAGGTTTTCGCACTGATCGGCAAGGAGTTGGTAGGAATCGGGAAAGCGAAGACTGCTGGGCAAGGCGGAAGTTGGCCGGTCCGATCGTCGCTGGATAATTCGAGGGTTTCAATGGCTCGGCAGATGGGTTTCCATGCCTGCCCCGTTTTGCGCCATGAGGATTGCGGTTGCCCGAAAACGGTGCGGTATCAGCCGGAGTGGTAGCTGCTGCGGCATCGTACCAATACATCCCGTAGTAACGGCGCAAAAACCGATGCTGTCGGTAGCCAGTTGGCGGAACAACCGCTGAGGTTATACGGCGGTACTCAGAAATGCCGTTGCCGCCGTCATGCTCGAAAATGAAATTCAGCCGCAGTACGCAGCCATCGTGGCGGGCATCAGCAGACATTCGGGCTGTAGCGCGAAATATTGGCAAACACCACGGCATTTTCCCACCAATCGGGAAAACCGTAATATGCCGGTGCGCCTTCATCGCGGTATAAAGCTCCAATTCGTCCTTATCTAGCGTGTCTTCATCGACGGTCAAACCAGTCGGCCAGTGCCGCCTCGCCCGCCGCCATGTCGGCCAACCGGCAGGATCAGGCAAAGCCTGAGGGTCGTCTTTCCGTGCAAACAGCCTGTAAGCCATTGTGGCGGCGGTACAGTGCCAACAAGCCATCGCCAGCCCCATTGGAGCCGATTTCGGGCCAAACAGGACTCATCGTCGGCATGAGCGACTGCGGCCGCATAGTGGAAAACAGACTGTTCCTTCTGTCCTCGGCATGGTTGATGATGTGGTGGATCGGTAGCATCCAGCAGGGTGTGCGTAAAACTGGGCAACAAAGATTGGGCACTCATAAGTTCCAAGCTTCCTGAAATTCAAAACATCAACATAAACCATAGGGCACTTGTAGTAGCTACCGAGGGCTACCTGAAAGAATGCGTTCAGGCAGCCCGCCGCAATTTCTCCCCACTCATCGGGCCAATCGCCTGCCGCGCTGTCGCAACAGGCGATACCGGCCGCCATTGAAACGAATCTGCCGGCGTTCCGTTTCAATCCCCGTCCGATGCCAGCTCGAAAAAGCGCAGTACGGTTTGCGGTATCCAGCGCAGGTGGTCGCGGCCGCCGCTCTGAAACGAAGGTCAGCATGGCCGCCCTGTTCGGTTGAGCAGGCAGACCTGCGGCGAAACGTCGTTTGCCGTCGGCAGGAAGCGGGCGGGCAGGAAGGGGTCGTTACGCGCGTTCAGCAGCAGGGTCGGTACGGCGATGTCGCGCAGGTAGGGTTTGGCGGCGGAGCGGCGGTAGTAGTCGTCTTTGTCGGCGAAGCGTGCAGGGCGCGGTGTAGGCGTTGTCGAAATCGCCCAGCGTGCGGATGCGGACATCCGGCAGCGGCGGCACTTTCGGCAGCAGGCTGTTTTAAAAATAGCGGGTGTAGAGCAGGCGCGGCAGGCCGTGCTCGAGTGCGGCGGCGTCGAGGCGGGCAGGTCGACGGGCGCGGAGACGGCGGCTGCGGCCTGCGGGACGCGCCGCCGTCCGGCGCGTCCTTGTTCGCTGAGGTATTTTGCCAGCGCGTTGCCGCCGAGCGAGATGCCGACGGCGTAGATGCGGCGGTAGCGGGCGGCCAGCAGGTCGAGTATGTGGGCGATTTCGCGCGTGTCGCCGCTGTGGTATTTTTCGGCTCGGTACACCGCCGCAGCTGCGGAAATGCGCCACCACGCCGTGCCAGCTGCGCGTTCGCGCACCGCGGCTGCATCATTTCGACGGCGTAGTGGCTGCCGCTGCCTGCCCAAGCCGTGAAACAGGACGACGAGCGGGCCTGCGTCTGCCGCATCGACGAAGTCGTAAGCCGCCTGTTCGCTGCCGCCGCTGTCGGGCAGCAGTTGCGGCGGTAGGGCGGAGGGTGCGCTGCAACAGTTTGGCATACATGGTTTGCAGGTGGCCGCCGGGCAGCCAGAGGGGTCTGCAGCGGCAGGTTTGCGGGCAGTTTGCGGTTGTCCATAGGGTCAGGCCGTCTGAAAAGCGGCGGGCGGGCGTGCCGTCGCGCATCAGCAATACCGCCGCCTGCGCTTCGATGGCTCATGCGCCCCAGGTAGCCGAGTTTTTCGTTGGTTTTGCCTTTTGATGTTCACGCAGGCCGTCTGAATGCCCAAATCGGCGGCACTGTTGGCGCGCATGGCGGGAATGTGCGGCGCGAGTTTGAGCTTTTGCGCGATGACGGTGGTATCCACGTTCACAACTCGCCAGCCTAAAGCCTGCATCGCTTTGATACGCTTCGCGCAGCAATACGCGGCTGTCGGCATCTTTGAATCTCGGCAGGTATCGGGAAATGGCTGCCGATGTCGCCTCAAGCCCGCCGCGCCGAGCAAGGCGTCGGTAAGCGCGTGCAACAGCGCGTCGGCATCGGAAATGGCCGAGCAGGCCTTTTTCAAACGGGATGGGTACGCCGCCGAGTATCAAATCGCGGCCTTCGACGAGTTGGTGGACATCGTAGCCTTGTCCGATGCGGATGTTCATTTGGTGTTCCTTATTGAGTGAGGCCGTCTGAAAAATGGCGGACGGCAGATAATGTTTCAGACGGCCTGACGGATTACGGCCGCCCGTCGGGGTTTGTATGCACGCTCAGCACTGCGCCGCGCACACCGCCGTCCGACAAGGGGAAATCACGATGCCGTAATCGCGGCACGAATAAACGGCGGTTTCCGAGAAATGTGCCCTCGTCCCAACTCGGTTTGGGGCAATCCGAAACGTGTGCGTAGGGTTTTTGAGCAGGGCGGGTCAATCGGTTTCGGCATCCGGTATTTTAAAGAAATGCCGGTGATTTTTGCCGCCCCGTGCCTCAAGAAAGATGTCTGCGATATCCGGTGAAATGCCGCGCCGCTGTCGGGCGGGAAAACATGTCTGTTCCCTCGGACAGCGGCATGGCTTTGGGAAATCGTTTTTGCAGCGCGGCGGCCGGTTCGCGAGTTTGATGCCCGCGATGTCGAGCTGCCGCACGGGACGGCGCATCCGCTGCGACAGGTGCGGCGGCGGCCGGAAGAAGTTGGGAAAACAAGGAATAAAAACATCAATGGCTTTGAACATTCTATTTCCTGATGATGGTTATTTAAAGCGTTCAGACGGCCTGTAACAGCAACTCACGATAAATTCGTCCTGCGGCAGCGCGTCAGCTTTGTAAATCTGCGCGTGTCGCCTTTGTACCAGCAGCGCGGCTGCACGCCGAGTTTTTCCACCGCCGACGCTTCGTCGGTGATGCCGTCCAAATCTTCTGCCGACAAGGCGCGGCAGTAAGCGCCGTCTGAAAGAGCTGCGGCGTTTGCGCCTCGCCACAATCCGTTGCGGGAAACGGTTTCGCTGATATGGTTTGCAGCTCGTCGGCACGTTTGAGGGTGTCGGCGACGGAACGGCCAGAATGCCGCCTTGCGCGGTTCCGCCCCGCCGTTTCAATCAGGCGCGTCAGGGCTTCGGCGGCAGGCAGCAGCGGGCGGCATCGTGAACTGCAGGACGTTGTCGGTCTCCGTCGGCCAAAAGCCGCGTTCCAGCAGGGCGGCAATGCTGTTGCGGTACGGTTTCGGCGCGCGGCTGCACCGCCGCAGTGCAGCACGGCTCAGTTTTTCATCGTTGCAGGCCGTCTGAAAACGGGATGTCGTCGGGCGACAATACCACTGCCGCGCCGTCTATCAGGGGATGGTTGAGGAAGATGTCCAAAGTGTTGCAAAACGGTTTTGCCGCCGATTTCGACATATTGTTTGGGTTTGCCCTGCGCCGAAAACGCGAGCCGATTCCGGCGGCGGGGAATCAGGGCGATGTTGCGGCGTTTCATGCCTGCTCCGTTTTTCCGCAGTCCAGAGGCATTGCCCGCCGGATGCTTTGTCGAGTTCGGCCAGATATTCGAGGTGGGCGGCGGGCTTCTTCGGCATCGGCACGCAGGATTTTCAAGCCGCCGCTCAGTCCGTCTGAACGGCTATGCCCGTATCGGCGGACTGCGCGGCGGCAGCCGTTTCTTCCGCCCCCTGACGAGGTCGAATTGTTCGCGCGTCATCGCCAGATAGACTTCGGCCAGCAGTTCGCAGTCGATGAGCGCGCCGTGCAGGACGCGCTTGCTGCGGTCTACGTCGAGGCGGCTGCACAATGCGTCCAGGCTGGCTTTTTGTCCGGGAAATTTTTCCCGCGCCATGGCCAGGGTGTCGGTTACTTTCGCAATCGAGTTCTTCGATGCTCGGCAGCCCCATGCGGGCAAATTCCATATTGAGAAAACCGACGTCGAAGCGGGCGTTGTGGATAATCAGTTCCGCCCCCGCGCAGGAAGTCGGCGATTTGCCTGCTGACCTGCTCGAATTTCGGCGCGTTGCGTTCTTCGTTGTTCGAGCGTGATGTCGTGGCACCGCCGCCGCTTCTTCGGGGATGTCGCGGTCGGGATGGATGTAGAGGTGCAGGTTGTTCATGGTCAGCTGGCGTTTTTCATTTCGATGCTGGGAGAAATTCCAGCATCCGGTCGCCGCGGTCGGCATAAAGGCCCGTGGTCTCCGTATCCAAAATAATCTGTCTTTTCCTGCGCCATGTTTCAATCCTTTCGTTGGTTCCAATCGGGCAGCCCGCCATTTTAACCTATGGCCGCTGCTTTGGCTGCACGCACGGTCGGAGGCCGTCTGAAAGCGTAGTTTTCAAGGAATTAAAGACGGTTTTTATATTCCGAATAAAAATTTTTTGAAATTTATTTCTTTTAATTTCAATATGATAGACTATAAATTCCTTATTGCTAATAATTATCGTTTGATTTTTCAAAAAGTTCGGCTAATATACGCCACATCGAAAGCAGACAACAACGCAGCAAGGAGGGGAAATGTCCGAAACGATGTTCAAAACTCTTGCCCTGGATATTTTTGCAGCTGCACCGCCAGACCTTTTCTTCTTGGTTGGCCGTGCCCCAGGCGGGAGGATGATGCCGAACCGGCTGTTTTCTGCAGCGTATATGCCCATGTGGACGGTCATTATTATTTTGCCGTACCCGAGCAATGCCCCGCGCTGAACAAGCAAAACGGCATCAGTGCTGATTGAAGACGAAGAGGCCGATATCCGCTTGAGCTGGATAGGCCGGACGCGGGAAGTTTCCTGCAAAGAATGTGTTTACTGATGCTCTGTGCCGCCCTGCGGCGGAGGTGTCGGGAGGCAGAAGGCATCGACTGCAACTGCCGCCTGTTGGAGCTTTGTCCCTGAGCAAGGCAGATTAAGTATCAGCGACAAATTTGATTCCGCGTTGTCCCCGCAACTCCTGCAACGCGCCCTTATATCCTGCGGCAGAACGCGTCTCGTCCGGCTTCGGGATAATGTAAAGTTTTTGGTAGTGGTTTGTGTCTCTTTGCGCCCCTGGTAACAGGGCGATTTTTCTTTTTGTCGCCTTTTTCAGACGGCCTTCTTTGGCATAATTGAGGCCGTCTGAAAACATCACGCGATAAAACCATGCAACTGCTCAAATATCTGCAAGCCCGAAGATTGGGCAGCCGCAAACAATGCCACTGGCTGATTGATAATCGACTGCGTTGCCGTCAACGGCGAAATCCGGCAACGACGGCAAAAGCGAAATCGATCCTGCGGAAGTCCGCACCCCTGCACATCGACGGCGAAGCCGTTCGCCGTTCCCCAGCCTTACTTTTTATATCGTATTGAACAAACCTGCCGATTACGAAACTCTCGCACAAACCGCGTGATTATCCGAGCGTGTTCAGCCTGTTTCGACCACATGCGCAACATCGACATGCAGGCCGTCGGACGCTTGATGCCGACACCACCGGCGTTTTGCTGATTACGAACGACGGCCAGTTCAACCACCGCATGACCTCGCCCAAATACAAAGCGCGCTCAAGCTCTCACCGCGCCGGCTTGAAACATCCCGTCGACGAAACTTTCTGCCAAAGCCTGAAAAACGGCGTTGCTCCATGATGACGATGAAACCGTGCAGGCTGCCGAAGCCGTGCTGGAAAATCCGCACACATTGCTGCTGACGATTACCGAAGGCAAATACCACCAGGTCAAACGCATGGTCGCGGGCTCGCTGGAAACCGCGTGGAAACGCTGCACCGCCTGAAATTCGGCGAATGGTCTGCCGAGCATCTTGCACCCGGCGAATGGCATTTATTACAATAAAAAAAATCGACTTGAAGAATGCCGTTTATTTTATTTATCAACCGTCTGTTTATTTTTATACGGAAGACAACGGGAGTTGATTACTATTTGTCCCTGTCTGACAGACGTTTTGCTTTAGCAAAACATGTGAGTAAGACGTTTTCCTGTATCGTGTTTGGCCATCTATACTTCTCCCCTTGGTATAGATGGTATTGCCCGGATGTCTCCGCGTCCGCTACAAGGGTATTGATGGCGGCTTTTGACTTTGAGCCGAGATTTGAAATGTGAGGCCGTCTGAAAACCGTCAATCAGGCTTTTCAGACGGCCTTTTCCCCGCTAAAGCGGCTTAGGCAATGGCGCAGGGTTTGCAAATGGGCGCGCATAGGTTTTCAAATCCTGATCGTAGGCGGCGCATACGGGTTAAAATAAAAGGTATAGGATTGCCCAATTTATTGGAAATTATCGTCGGCTGTCCGGCCAAGGCATGGTAGCGGTACTGTTTTTATAGTGGATTAAATTTAAACCGGTACAGCGTTGCCCAGCCTTGCCTTACTATTTGTAATGTCTGCGGTTTCGTCGCCTTGTCCTGATTTAAATTTAATCCGTTGATATCGGGCGATGGAAATGGCTGCTTTGTTTTTCAAAGATGAAACCTGGTTTTGAGTCGGTATGCCGATCGGCGAAACTCTGGAGCATGAAGTGCTGATGGATATGAACTATATCGGACGTTTTGCGCCCAGCCCGACCGGGCGGCTGCACATCGGTTCGCTGCTGACCGCGCTGGCTTCGTATGCGGATGCGCTGCAGCGCTGGCGGGACGGTGGCTGCTGCGGATGGAGGATCGGACCCGCCGCGCGAGATGTCGGGGGGCGGCAGACGATATTTTTGCGCACGCTGGAGGCGTTCGGTTTCGAGTGGACGGCGCGGTGGAATATCAAAGCCGCCGCCATGATGTGTATGCGGAGGCTTTGGGCCGTCTGAAAGCGGCAGGGCTGGTGTATCCGTGTTATTGCAGCCGCCGCGAATGGCAGGGGTGCGGCACGGCAAGGTGCGGACGGGTTTGTTTACAACGGCTGCCGCTGCAATCCGGCTTTGAGGCCGTCTGAAAGCGGCCGCCCGCCCGCCTGGCGTTTGCGCGTGCCGGAGGGGAAGTGGCATTTGACGATGCGGTAGGGGCGTTACGCGCAGGATTTGTCGCGGGATATCGGCGACTTCGTGTTGCCGTGCGCCGACGGTTTTTGGGCCATCGCTGGCGGTGGTCCGACGATGCGGCGCAGGGGTGTAACGCATGGTGCGCGGGCAGGATCTGTTGGTTTCACGCCGCGCCAGATGCTGCAGCATTGCTTGAACGTGCCGATGCCGCAGCATGCCCATTTGCCGCTGCTGGTGAACCGCCACGGGCAGAAGTGGTCGAAGCAGACGCTCGCCCCGCGCTTGATTTTGTCGCGCCGCGAGGCTTTGCTGCGGCAGGTGTCGTCCTATTTGAACCCGCCGCCCGCCCCTGATGTGGACAAGCCGAAGGATTTGTTGGATTGGGCGGCGGCAAATTGGCGGCTGGACAAGGTGCCGGGCGGGCGGTGTGCACGGAAGGCGCGGAAACGGATGAGGCCGTCTGAAAACAACAAGTTTCAACGGTTTTGAAAGCCCGGACTGCGTTTTCAGACGGCCTTCATCATGTAATCGTGCCCGTTATCGGAATGCGCTGTATGCGGACAAAATCATGCTGAGGCCGGATGTGGCTGTCGATATATTCCATAATGATTTCATCGGCATAAGGCTCTAAAATATTTTTCCGCCGATTCGGCATCGAGGTTGTAAATCCTTTTTGCTTAAAACCAGGCGTTTTGCTGATTCGGCACACTCGGAAAAATCCCGCTTACCGTAATTGATGGAATGCTTGAGTACGCGTATTTCGCGCAGGGCCGGTTCCTGGCCGTATTGATGACTGCGGTGGCAATTTCGCTGGGGTTGCGCATTTCGTTGATGACGGCTATCTTTTAAACAGGCGGTGCTCGGCAGTCGGTTGGTTAGCCTGTTGATGTATTTGTCGAAAAAGCCGGTTTCCAAATCCATACCTCATCTAAGGGATACCGAATGCCAATGCGGTGCGTTCCCAGCTCGTCGTTATTGCGCGGCGGCGAAACAATCAGATGGCCGCTTTGGCTGCTAAAGCAAATTCTCACCGTCCGGTTCTTTTTGGCCCATGAACGCATGCCGCGTACGTTTTGCGGTACGGTTAAAGCCCGTTCGTAAGGAAGGCGGATGGTTTTTAATTTCGGTAGGTGAAGCCCATCTTTTTCGTCGGTTCAAGCGGGTTTGTTCGGGCGGACTGCGCAGTTGTTCGCCGTTTTCCCAGTCGATAATCAGGCTGGGCGCCGCCGCAGCGCCGCCGATGATGAGGGCGTGGCGGCCGAATTGGCGGCGGGCTTCGTCGTTGGTTGCGGCAGGGGGCTTGCCACTTTGTTGCAGGAGGTGGAGACCAGCGTCGGTTGAGCAGGCGGCGAGGTTGCGTGCGCCGGGGTGGTCGGGAACGCGGATGGCGAGTTTGCGGCGGTTGCGGCCGCGCAGCAGGGCAGGATGCGGTCGGCGGCGGGCAGGAGAAGGTTTTGCGTGCTTACCATTGGCTGAGCAGGCGGCGGTCGGTTTCGCCATGAGGGTTGTAGGGGCGGAGGCGGTCGAGTTTGTCGTGACGATCACTGCCTTGTGTTGGGGCGGCGTTTGAGATGAGTGAGGGCCTTCGTGTGCGTCGGCAGACAGCCAGTTTGGCAGTAGCAGGATTCGGTGGGGTAGGGCGATGAGGCTGCCGCGTTTGAGGTGGTTTTTCAGACGGCCTGAGGCGATGGCGGAGAGGATGTTGCATGGCGGAAGGGTGATGGAAAACGGTGATTGTACGCTTTTGATTTACGGTTTGCTGAATAGGAGTACGTCTGAAGGTGGTTTTTATGTTGTCGGGACTATGGCTTTCAGACGGCCTGTGGTTTTAGTTGATGGTTTTGCCCAAAAGGACGATGTCGGCCTGCATGGTTTTCGAGGTCGCAGACTTGCGGCAGCGCCCCATTCTTGAAACCGAAGGTGTGGAACAGGCGGATGCTGGCGTGGTTGTGGCCGAAGATGACGGCGATGATGTTTTTGATGCCTAAGGACGGGGCTTTTTCCAGCATGTAGCGGACGAGGATTTTGCCGACGCCGACCCGCGCACTGTCGGCGGACGTAGATGCTGATTTCGGCGGTGATGCGGTAGGCTTCGCGCGGGTGGTAGTCGCTGGAAGGCGCGGGCGAGGAGTTCGCCTTCTTGCGTTTTTCAGGACGTAGAGGCGGGCGGTTAGCCGTGGGCATCGAGCCAGCTTTGGCGGCTTTCGACGGTGGCCGGGCTGAGGTCGGCGGTGGCAAAGGCGGCTGTCTATGGTGCTGTTGCAGATGTCTCACGATGGCGGCCAGGTCGTCTTGCCGTGCTTCGGTGATGCGGTAGCCGTTCATTTTCAGACGGCCTATCGGACGGGATTTTGGAGATGGTTTTTGAACGCCGGGTGTTTGGCATCGCGGAGGAGGGCGAAGAGGAGGCTTTTCGCCGTTGCCGACGGTTGCACCTGCCGCACGCATTTGTTCGAGGCCGTTGGCTTTTGTTGTCGGGGGTTGCGCGAGGCGGCGCATTCGGCGGGGATGTAGACGTTCAGTCCTTGCGCGCGCGGGTCGAGTGCGGCTTTGCAGCGTACGGATGTGGGTTTTCCGCCGATGGAGGACGATGTTTTGCGCGTTGTGCCGGCGGATGAAGTCTTCGGTTTCGGGCAGGACGGCGGAGAAGCGGGTCGACGAAGGGTGTGTCCGGCAGCAGGCTTTTGATTTCCGGCAGGGTGGTGCCGAGGCCTTGGGGGTATTGTTCGGTCGCCATCGTGGGGATGCCGAGGGCGTGCAGTCCTTGGATGAGGAGTGTGCAGGCGGCGGTGAAGCGTTCAGTCGTGCGGGGCCGGAGGTCAGGCGTTCTTGGATGTCGACGATGGGGCAGGCGGTGTTGTCGGTACGGTGTCATGGCGGTTTCCTAGGGGTTGCGGGCGGATTTTTAATCGGTTTGGGCGGTTATGATGAAATCAGGCCGTCTGAAAAGGTTTCAGACGGCCTGATTTGTGCTAGGGAGTTTTCGCGCCATTGGTGGATGAGTTCCCGCAGTTGTTCAGGTGTCCGTGGCCGCTGTCGATGGCGGTTTGCAGCCATTTGCAGGCGACGGCTGTGTCTTGCAGTACGCCGGTGCCGGAGTAGTGCGGAGCAGGCGAGAGTTGTGATTGGGCGGTGGTGTCGCCTTGCGGCGGTGGCTGGGTAAACCAGCGGGCGGCTTGTTTTGGAGGGTCGGCCTCTATGCCTTCGCCGTTGTAGTACATCATGCCGAGGTTGGTTTGTGCTTTGGGGTGGCCGTTGCGGGCGGCCAGCGAGTAGTAGGCGAACGCGCTTTCAGAAGTCTTGCGGTACGCCTATGCCGTAGTGCAGGGCGAAACCGGATTGGTAGAGGTGTTCGACGGATTGTTGGAATTCGAGGACTTCTTGGTTGTAGGTGGGGTTGGCAACGTGGCTGCGGGAATCGAGCATCAGCAGGCGCTGCATGGCAACGAGGCTGCCGTATTTGACATGCGTGTTCGTAATAGCTGCGCGCTTTTTCCAGGTCGGCATGGATGCCGAGGCCGTATTGGCGGATGTCGCCCAAGAGGCAGAGTGCGTCGGGATGGTTGTAGCCGGGCGGCTGGCTGCAAAAAGGGCGGCTTTTATAATCGCGCGGTGGTTGGTGCCGATGAGGTATTGTCTGGCCAAAAAGGCGCAGGCGTTGTCGTCTTCCTGTCGGGCGGCTTTGTTGATCCATTTGATGCCTTCTTCCGGGTCGGCAGGCAAGCGTTGCCCTTCCAGCAGGAGTTTGCCCAGTTCGGCTTGGGCGGCGGGTATGCCGGGCATCGGCGGCGATACGTAGGTGGTAGAGTGCCTGCGTGTGGTTTTTGACGACCCTTGTCCGTGCAGGAATTGGTTGCCAGTTGCCAATGGGCGGATACGATGCCTCAGTGCGGCGGCCTGTTGGTAAAGCTGGTGGGCGGCGGGCAGGTTGAGGCTGCCGTCTTTTGGTAGTGCTGGGCAAGGGAAAAGCTGGGCTTTGTGGTGTTTTTGTGCCGCTTGTTTGGCCCAGTAGAGGGCGCGGTCGTCTTTTTGTTCGGCGTAGTAGTGCATGACGCGGACTTGTGCGTCGGTATGGCCTTCTTCGGCCAGCGAGAGGTAGGCGGGCAGGACGGATTGGATGTTGATGCCGTTGTCTTCGCGCAGTAGGGCGAGGTTGTGGCGATGCCGTGGTCTGGCCGCTTCCGCCGCTTTGCGCAGCCAGTGGGTGGCCTGTACTCGGTTGGGGTCCGTGCCCATGCCGTACTGCATACAGCCGCCGAGTTGGAAGGCCGCTTCGGCATGACCAGCTTCCGCCGCTTGTTCGAGCAGGGGAAGCGCGGTTGCGTAGTCAGGCGGCATGGCTGTTAGGAGCTTTTGTGCCTGTTGGAAGATGGAGTCGGCGTTTTCTGTTTCTGTCATGGTCGGTGTCTGCTTTGGATTTCTTATTTTAACAGAAGGTTATTGATTCTAGCCGATAATAACCGTTTGTGCTAGAAATAAAACCGTTTGGATAATGCTGCCGGGCATTTCTTTGCGGGCAGATTGAAAAAAGGCCGTCTGTAAAATGTGTCTTCAGACGGCCTTCGGTTTGTTTTATTGGAGGTTGACGCGGCTGTAGTAGCTGCCGTTGATTTGTGTCACGTTCATGTGGTATTGCCGGTAGGCGTGAAACAGTTCTGCGTCCGGAGGGAATGGGGCTGTTGCCAGAATTCGCCAGGCTGCCTTTGGAATGTCAGGCCGGGAATGTCGTAATTGGCGCGGCCCGAGGGTAATGACGGGCATGTTGTGCTGCCAGGGCGGAAATGCCGCTGGTGCTGTGAGGTCACCATGCCGGTGCCGTGGCGCAGGAAGACGGGCAGGACGTCGTGGACGTAGTGGATGCGGCCTTTGAGTTTCCGGATGCCTTTGATGAAGTGTTTGATGACTTTGCCGTAGTCGATGAAAAGCCGCGGTCCATCGGGTGGTGCTTGATCAGCAGCGGGTGTTCTGGGGGTGCGTGGAAGGAAAGGATGTGAGGACGTGCAGCAGAAGTTGCGGACGGAGGAGAAGTCGCTGTGTACACGGACTTGGCTGTCGTTGAAAACCTGCAGGGGACGACGAAGAAACGGCCGAATTCGCCCGATTCCACCGTTTGGCAAAACGGCTGTCTTTCAACCAATAGTTGGCGCGCTTGATACGACAGGCTCAAAGTTTGATGTGGTGCCAAAGGTCGAACGGGCGGTGGTGGGTGGTGCGGGTAGCGGTTGCGGTACGGTTGGCTGCCACGTAGTGGCGCGTGGCTGCGGCAGCAACGGGCGGGAAGCCGCCGGGAACGGCTGGCGGTGCGGTATTGTTGTTCGGCCAAGCGGGGGTAGGCCGTCTGAAAGAATGCGGCTGCTTTCGGAAGGGGAAAAATCATTGACGCCGCCTTGTTCCAGGGTGATGAAAAACGGCCGGAAGTAGCCTTTCTTTAAAAGCCCAAAAACGGATGCCTTCCGTATTTTGGCAGTTGTCGGGCGACAGTGTGGTAGTCGTGTGTCGATGAGCAGGCGATGCATCGATTTTGCTGTGAGTGGTAAGATTCGGCGCAAAAGCAGGGAAGTCTTCGTGCTGCGATGGGCATGGGTGTTCGGGATGGTGGCAGGGTGAAGGCTTCGTCGCTAAGCATTAAGTTAATTTTGAAGACTTGTTTGCCGCGTTGTTCCAACCAGCGGGCGAGAGTCCTGAAAAGAAATGTCCGACCGTCAGCAGCAGGATACGGTCAGGCGAATCGAGTTAGAGTATGCAGGTTGCTTTTAATCTTAGCCATTAGTATTATTTCTATATTTATTGTCAGGTAGTTTGAGCAGCCTTGCATTATATACTATTTTTATACGTTATTTAAGCGAGTGCAGAGTTGGCGATTTTGTTGAGTTGTTTGGATGGCCAGCTCTGTTTCAGTTTGCCCGCTTTTTCCGTATTTCTTTATTTTTCAGCATGGCCGCGGCGGTGGCAGCATCCGTCATGTTTGGCTGTCGGGATGGATGTAGAGCAGGGTGGTGCAGGGTGTGCCGGCAATCAGTTGCCATAATTCCAGCTGCGTGTGCGGTCGGGGATAGGTGTTCGTCGCAGTCAGCGCCCAGCCCGAATAAAAACGGTTGGCCGTAGCAGTGGACGGCTTTGCCGCGAGCGGTGCTTCGAAGCCTGTAAGCGAGGTCATGGTGTGGACTTCGTCGGCATGTTGCAGGCAGGTGAGGATGTCTGTTTCGGCGGCGGTTTATCGGTCGGCGTAACGGGCGCGTTCTTCGGCGGGACGGCACCGATGCGGTTGCCGCTGACGACATCCGGGTGAGGTTTGTAGATGATGTGGGCATCCGGATTGCGCTCGCGGACGGTACGCAGCAGGTCGAGGTTGCAGCAGATTTCCAGCGCACCAAGCGGATGGATGCACGTCTTAACTCGCTGGGACAAGCGGATGCGTTTTTCAGACGGCCTTTGCGTTGTTTCAGTGCGGTGAGCGCTGACGTGCTGATGTTGGCTTCGATGAGTTCGCGTTTGCAGGTTTTGCGCTGTTTCGGGGTCATGTTCGTCGAAGTGCCGGTGTTGCAGGATGTGTTCCAGCCTTGACGGCGGGCAGGGTCGGTGATGCACCCATGTGTGTCTAGTACCCAGCGACAGGGGGACGAGGTTGGAGCCTTTAGCCGACGGAACGGATAAAGCCGTCTTCCGCGCACGCGAGGCGGGTTGAGTGTTCAGCCAAACGGATAACCGTTTCTTTGCCACCGCCCAGGCGAAGCAGGCGTGCGTCGGGCGGCAGGTTGATTTTCAGCATTTTGTCGGCTGGGGACAGAAATGGCGGGCGGGCGCGGGGACGTTTGAAAGAACGGTTTGATAACCGCCCGTTTCCATAGGGATACGCCGATGCGGTAAGTTGCCGCGCAGGTATTTCGTTCAGGTGGCGTGCGCGGGCGAGGTAGCCGATAACGTCGAAGATGGTGCCGCTTTGGCCTGTATTGGGGGTTGATGTGGCGGCTGTATTGCGAGTGGCGGCGGCGACAGTTGGGTCAACGTTCTGCCGGTGCGGCAGGCCTGATTGGTCGAGTTTGGCGATGTCGGGATGGCGGTCGTCGCAAACGCCCCACCCGGCATACCAGGAACGGGCCGAAGGTGGTTCGCGGTTTGCCGCACAGCAGGCTTCAAAACCCATTTGCGAGGTAACGCAGTGAGACTTTGTCAGTTTGTTGCGGGAGGAAATCGGGTGGATGTCTTCGGCAGCAGGCGGATGTTTTCTTGTTTGCGATCGGTCATGGTATCCTTTGCGTTTGCCGCTCAAAACGTCGGGATGGGTTTTAATCCAATTTTTCCAGGAGTTTTCCTGTCAGGCGCCAGTGGTTTGGAAGGGTGTGTTCGTCCGCGCCGCGTATTTGACAGCCAGTGTCGCCAGCGGTTTGGTCAATCAGCAGGACAATCGGTTTTTCAGACGGCGCTTTGATGCTCTCGGCAAAGTCTGCGGCATGGTTGTATTTGGACAGGCGGTTTCCAGAGCAATCAGCCGCATGGCGGTTTCGGCAATGCGGAAAGTTCTGCGGGCAGGCGGTCAGCCTGCATGATGAGCTGTTCAGACGCGAAGGTTGTGCGGTGTGGTAGTAGATGCCGATGTCGTCGATGATGAGGACAAGGGCGGTAGCCTTCGACGCCCAACTCAGCGAGCGTAGGAAAACCGTCTTCAAGGCGGTGTAGGGGCAGGTGCGTGCGGCGGCAAAGTGCGGGCTTTGTCCGCCGTCGGTTCTTAGCCCCAGCCGATGACGGTTTGCAGAGTTTTGTTTTTCAGGTCGTAATCAGGCAAAAAGGCCGATAAATGAAATGGTGCGGATGCCTCAGAGGAGAGATAAGGGCGGTTTTCTACTCTGTATGGGTTCGATGGTTTGAAAAATAGAAAAGAATGGCCGGTATGGTATGAGGGCCGTCTGAAAACCTTTCTGTGTCGGATACGGGTGTTTTCAGACGGCCTTATCTGTTATTGGATGTCTAAGGCCGGAAAAGAGATTTGATCAGGTCGTCTACCGCTTTGACACATGAGGGAAGTCTTCCAGTTTGGCGAGGCAGCGGTGCGCTGGGGCCGTCGCATTTCGCGCGGTCCGGGTCGGGTGGGCTTCGAGGAACAGGCTAGCCAATCCGTCGCCATGCTGGCCAAAGCCAGTCAATACTTGCCTCGCGTCGTCCGCCAGGGCAGAGCCAGAATCGCGGGTTTGCAGGGAGTGGGTAACGTCGAAAAATCAGCGGTGCCGGGCAGTTTTTCTTCATAACGCCGAAAGCGAGCATGTCATCACCAGGTTGTCGTAGCGAAATTGAGCCGCGTTCGCACAGAATCAGTTTGTCGTTACCGGCTTCTTTGAATTTTTCACGATGTCTCTTCATTGCGAAGGGCTGAGGAATTGGGGCTTTTGATGTTGATGACACGGCGGTTGCCGCCATCGCCGCTCACCAAAGTCGGTCTGGCGTGCCAAAAGGCGGGCAGTTGCAGGACGTCGCATACTTCCGCCACCGGCGCGCATTGGTAGGGTTCGTGCGTCGGTAATCACCGGCACGCCGAATGTCGCGTTTGACGGCGGCAAAAATCTTCATGCCTTCATCGACCCTGACGCCACGGTACGAGTGTACGGACGAGCGGTGAGCTTTATCAAGCGAGCTTTGAATACATACGGAATGCCGAGTTTTTCGGTAACTGCGGTATATTGTACGCAGGCATAAAGCGTGGAATCCAAGTCTTCCAATACATTCAGTCCGCCGAATAGGACGAACGGGGCGTTGTTGGCGACGGTAATCGAATTGATGGATACGGTCATATTGTTGAATCCTGAGGAAATATTGGATAAAAATGTTTCGGCGAAGGTTTTCAGACGGCCTGAATGCTAGTCTTCATAACCATTCGGTTGTTTTTCACCAACGCCAGGCATCTTCCATCATTTGGGTCAAATCACGTTTGGTTTCCCAGTCGGTTTGCTGTTTGGTATAAAGCAGGGTCGGCATACACACAGGCCAAGTCGCCTTGGCGGCGCTGCGGTTGATAAAGGAGATGGTCGAGCCCGAAGCAGCTTTCAAAGGCGGACAATTTCCAACCGAATACGCGACGCCCCGACCCCCAAATTCAGCGGGTGTACGCCGGGAACATGCCACTTTGGCCTTCATGTGCGGCAACATGGCCTTCCGCCAAATCCACCACATGAATATAGTCGCGCATACCCGTGCCGTCAGGAGTCGGATAATCATCGCCGAATACGGAAAGAAACGGCAGTTTCCGCCAACCACTTAGCAGAACATACGGCAGAAGGTTATTCGGAATCCCATTAGGGTGCTCGCTCGATTAAGCCGCTTTGATGTGCACCGATAGGGTTGAAATAACGCAATAAAATCACGCTCCAACGAGGGTCGGCTTTTTGGATGTCGGTCAAAATCCGTTCCACCATAGCCTTGGATGTACCATAGGATTGGTGGTGTCGCTGGTTTTCATGTCTTCCGTGTAAAGGGACTTTTCCCCGGATCGCCATATACCGTAGCCGAAGAGCTGAGAAAAGCAATCTTTGAAACTTCGCTCGCTCGTATTTCTTCAGTAACCAAACTGCCCGACACATTGTTGTCATAATACTTGATCGGCTCATACACTCTCGCCAACCGCTTTCAGGGCCGGCAAAATGAATGACACGAATCAATGTCGTGCTCGGCAAAATCCGCCGTAAAATTTCGCGATCGCGGATATCTCCATGGTAGAACTGCACGGGTTTCCAGTAATCTGCTGCAAACGCGGCAGGATTTTTACGGACAGATTGCTCAGGTTGTCTAAAATCACGACATCAAAGCCGGATTGGAGCAACTTGAGATAACGGTGTGCGAACCGATAAAGCCGGTTCCGCCGGTTGAGGAGGATAGTCATGTATTAGTATCTTAAAATTGATAAACACAAGATGATTTGGTGTTTTCGAAATCATCCACTGAGGAGGCAGTCTGAGAAGCATGAAGGGTTTAAAAAGCGTTCCCGTTTTATTTCTGAGCAGCTTTCATTTCGTCTTGAAACAGTTTGGACAGAATATCGGCCGTATAGATGAATTTCTCGCGGTTTCCATCCATAAAGCATCCAAAAGCATGCCCTGATTTAAACTGGCTGTTACAAGTCTATGACAATATATTTTTATGCTTTTGGATAAACTCGGAGGCAATGTCGAAAATTTTCATTTTGTCTTCTTCTTCTCAAGACATAAAAACTCCGCAAATAAATCAACAGGTCATGATTCATGTAGAAAAAGCAATTTGATGTGCCTTCCTAATTTCAGAGATACTGCCAATCAGTTGATTGACACTTGCCGTTCTTCAAAATTGGACAGCACTTTATTCATGGTGATACTGCTGTCTTTTACCATATATGAACCAAATGTATGCACGGTTTATCTATCAGGCCGATTCTATCTACTTTTGCATATAATTCGGCAGAAAATAATTTATCCTCCTTATAAACCCTCTTTAAAGTAGATGTTTTCTTTCAAGCATACTGACTTTTATATAGTTTTATTAGTGGTTAAGGTGTCGTTAAAAAGGACCCAAAACGTTGTTTTTGCTATTGATGGTTTTTCGGGATATAGAGGCTGCGAAACCACTCCCCTTCTTTTACCAGTATCAAACTCTTTTACGTACGGTTACCTGATACCACATCTAGATTATTTTCAAGGGCATACTGTAATAGTTGGTAATTGAGTCAGGATAAATCTGGTCATCGGAATCCAAGAAAAATATATATTCTCCTTTGCGTTGTCGATACCGAAATTTCTAGATTAATCCAGAGTCCCTGGTTTTCTTCCAGAAATAGCGGAATCTTTCGTCGGAGAAAATCTTTAACACTGTCTCTACCGTTTCTTTCGAACCGTCATCTACAATCATTACATCCAAATACGGATGTTGCGATTTTGCAAATTGATTCGAGGGTGCAGATAAAGTCGCAGTTGAGTTAAAGCATGGAACGAGAATGACTGACTATGGGTTGTTGTGGCAAATTCATTTTTAGTTTTCCTTGTCTTGCGGGCAAGTTTCCTCTTCGATTTCATGAAATAATTTATTCCATTCCGCAAAAGACGGTATCGTTGGAGAAGTTTTTAAATAACGCGGCAATAGACTCTTGATCCAGTTCTGCGTTCGGTTTATATGATCTATCTTTCTCAAAATCATGTTAGTTTCTACTAGTAACCTGTTTGCCATGTTGGATAGTATCTACGGCTGAAGTAAAGGTGCTAAACGCAATGATCGGCCCGTCCGTAGCTGTAGGCTTCAGTGCAACCAGGCTGAGACCTTCGATTTAGATACCATTAAATGCGCTGTAAGAATATATTTCTTTATTGGGTTTCGTAACCATGTAAATGGATGTATTCATTTAATCCATTGTCATCAATTTGATGCTGTAATTCATCTTTCAGTCTCACCATCTCCATAAATATTGATGATGATATACTGCTGCGTTTCTCTAATGGCTGGCCATCCACTGCCGCAAAAATATTTTTATCCGTATCCAAACAGCTAATAATGGCAAATTTATTGGTTTCAAAGTTTAGGAAGAATTATACTGTATCAATAGAGTTATGCCATAAATCCTAATACTGCGGACGGATTCATGTAAATGGGGGCTAGTAGTTTCTAAATTGGATTCAGTTAAAACAGTAATTTATTATAGTAAATAAATCACCATTATTCAGCCACCCCTAAAGTGTGGGAACGCTCTATAGCTCGCTGAAATCATATCTTTCATCTCCCATGGAACATTAGGATAGATTTGGCACCGTAGACATTGCTGAAAATGCAAATGAGGCGGAAAATTGCAGAGAAATAACAATGCCATCTGTATTTTTGTAAAATGTTTGGCACATCCGCCTTTCTGGTATTGTGAAGATATTTTAAAGTCAACATAAGGACTATCAATATAGATTCACTATTATGTTCAGCAAATTCTTTAATAAAGAGATAAATTCTTGTTATATCCTTATAGTATTTGGCCATGTTGTGGACAAAGTATGACATCTGATCGTTGGTCCAAAATCGTTTATGAGAAATGATGTCCTTTAGTAGCAGGCGTAAGGAGGAATCGAATACCGTTTCCAACCATACGACGGGTGGAGGTCATAAAAGTGTTCCAGGATGGATAAGTTTCAATAGTGATTGTTTTCCGTCAGATTGCTCCAATCCATCTGGTACATGTCAATTTCACTGATCAATAATTTGTTTGGCATGAAGATAATCTTCAAAGTCAGATTACACACCACTGACTATCGTGTATATTGGAGTAATCGTATTGAAAACAAGAACAATAAGTTCCATTCTAATAATAGAACATCAAAATAAGTGACGAGTAATCACTAATAAGAATATCTGAAATTTTCATCAAATCAGTAATCACCATATTCTGTACTAATCGATAATAGCAGGGTGCTGGGGTTTAAAGTGTATAGATGATGTAATGTAATAAAATTACTTTCTCGTCCTTTTCATCCTTTGATGATTCATTTGCATGTCACGTCAAAATTCAGGAGGAATTCCAAATCTTTCCACGTAGGTCATCAAGTAGTTTATCTGGACTCGAATGGAAGAGTTATTATCTCGTGTCTCGGATTAGGTGCAGGCGCATGTCAATAAACTTTTTATCCAACGGAACTACGATACTGTTTGAGTAGTCCGGCAACAGTTGTTGCTTCCAGTGGGATAGTGTTTGTATTGTATTTAGAATATCTGACTCAGTTTAAATGATTCTAGTTTGATATTCCCTTGTACATGAATATGGAAATTTGTGTCGTTTCTAATTCTTCTGTGCAGTTTCGAGGACGTATTGTGGAAAAATTATTATAATCTATACTGCACAAGATTACAGGTATCCACGGTTTGAGAAACGTGCACGATTGGGCAGCTTCTATAATCGCTGACTAGTAAATCGAAAATAATCACGGCCTGTGCTCGATCAAGATTGTGGTAACAATATTTACATTATTTAGTTGGTTGTCCGGCATGTTGCTAAAGTCAAACTCATCATCTAGCGCACAAGAAGGCAGTAGTCGCTCACTAAAATTATTTGCAAAAGTTTAGAAAGCTATCAGTGATGATAAACCACCTCATGGCGCGAGTTTTCTGGTTGCGTAAAGAATGACGTTTACATTCTGAAGGTATGCCTAAAGCTTTCCTAACAGAAAT
>BNJS01001113.1_pt1 | contig 134865 bp, 159 predicted proteins | sample 8540461 | NCBI WGS metagenome assembly BNJS01 (sample SAMD00202454, study PRJDB9452) | human saliva metagenome | isolation source: human saliva | place: Japan
GTTTAAAACATAGAGGCATCTATGGCAATATTCCTATCAGTTCATATGATAGATAAAGTTGTTGAAACTCAGCTACTATCCTATGACAACACCTGCAGCAGTTGTTCAAAAGAGCAGCTGAGTCTGATCAGAAAAATAGTTTTAGGTACTCTGAAAACTATTGAACAAAAGTTAAAAGAAGCAGGAATAAATAAAACTGCATCAAATATTAGTTGGAGATTTTCTTAGGTAATGAATGCGAAAATCTAAACTATATGACAAGTATTTTACTCATGAATATAGAGAAGCTATAAAATAAAATCTGGAGGTATTTTATGAAATACAAACGATTTAATACCAGAGTTAGTAGTCTAAATATCAATATCTCAAGAGATTTTTATGTTAGTATGTTAGCTTTAAAATTGAATATGAGAAGAAGAGGATAAATTTATATTCTTATCACTGGAACATCCAAACTAATCTGAAGAAGGTTCTGAAGAGGAATTATCTCAAATGGAATATCCTTTTGAAAAGGAATTAATTTTACATTTAGCGTCAATAATGTATGAACTGGATTCAAAATTTAAAATAAAAGAATTTATTAAAAAGAGAGTTGAGATAAGAGAATTTAGAGTTACGATGAAAATTATTTATACAAAAGAATTTTAATATTAGATCGATACTATTTTGTAGAATATCAGAATAGTGTTGTTATAGTTGAAAGATAGTTTAACAAAATTTGCATCGTATGTTTTTGCAACAAAAATCAGACGTAAAATTTTACGTCGCACTTTATAACTGATTTATGCTGTAATTTCTCTTGGAGGATGATATGAAAAGTAAAAAGAACTTGATTAAAATCAACAATAACAAATACTTTTTAAAAACAGTTAGTGCTTTTTAATTATAATTCAGGAAAATTATATTTTGGTGTTGATGACAGTGGAAAAATTATTGGTTTAGAAATATAGAAGAACTTGCTTAGATTTAGAAAATAAAAATAAATGATAATATAAGTCCTAAACCAGATTTTTAAATTTATTAAAGCATATATATAATCAACTCTTATAGTTGAAGGAAGTCGAATAAACCATATCTTTATAAAGGGAAGGCATACAAAAGAAAATGATACCTCAACAGTGGGAAGTTGACAGAATAGAATTAAATAGACTACATATTAGGTTTGGAATCAGTATTATGAAGAATTAAAAAGCTAGAGCAGAATTTAGAGTTTAAAGTTTTAACGAAAGAACTAGAAGAAAAATGTCATTTAAAAAGATGTTTTCAAAAGATGTTTTAAAAACTTTAAATTTATATGATGATAAAATCGTTACAATAATGCAGCTGAACTCTTTGCTGATAACAATACTTTTTCTAGAACTGATATTGCAAAATTTGAAAAATATAGACGAAATTTGATAGAAATTTATTTATAAATATGTTTATTATTTCTCAAATGAGAAAACTTTGAAGTTGTAATAGATACTACAACATGAACAAATACTTTCGCTAGAAGAGAATAGAAAAAGAATTAATTCCAGAAAAGCATTTAGAGAAACAATTGCAAATGCTGTAATTCATAGAACTTGGGATGTTAATTTCAATATAAGAGTATCTATGTATGAGATAAAAATAGAGTTTCTTCTCCATGTGGACTACCTAGTGGAATAGTGAAAAAGAGTATTTGAACGGACAAATCTCTCAACCTAGAAATCCTATTTTGGCAAAATATATTTTTAGATTAAAATATATTGAAATGTTTGGAACTAAAGTATAAGAAGAATAAATGAAAGCTATAAAGATTATATAGAATTAGACAGCTTTTGAAAATTTTTGAAAACTCAATTAAAATAACTTTACCAATAATAAAACAGAATTATTTTTAACGACAGATGAAAGAATAATAATGGATATCTTTTGGAAAAAGGTGCAATATTATCAAGTGGTAGAGTTTAGAAAAGGTAGAATTTAAAAAGATAAGTTAAATAGAATATTAAAAATTTAATTCAAAAGAATATATTGATGTAATAGAAATGGAGAGGAACTAAGTATTTAAAAATAATAAAACTAATAAATTTTAATTGGAGGGTAAAACATGGTGACATTAGTAAAATTTGATTCGTTGATGTTTTGAAAAAGTTTTGAAAATTTAAAAAGTAGCAAAGAAGAGATAACTAAAACTTTAAATAAAGAGAGTTACAGCTGCTTCATGGAAGCACTATATAGAAAAACTATAGTTACAAAACCAGAGATAACAGATATTAATATGATTGATTCAATTGAAAAAATTAAAAATAGTTTTACAAATTTAAAAGAAGAAAGAAAAATTTCTAAGATTTTAAATAGAAAAGGTTGCAGCTAGTTCTTTGGCAAGTTTTGAGTAGATAAACATGTTAGCTGGAAGATTTATACTTAAAGATAAAGTTTTCAGAAATATGTATTCTATCTAGTAGAAATTGAAGGAAAGCCACAGTTACTTGACTTTTAGGAATAACTATGAATACTATAGTAATCAAAAAGTTGCAGAAAAATGCATAAAAGAAATGGTGAAAACTTATTCATCCTGATGGATGCAGAGCGTCCCTCAGTGCCCAGCTGCTATGCTTAGGCACTAGGAAAGGAATTATATAGAGGACGCGTTAGGTAAATATGTAGACTTGACACATTTAGTATCAGTTGAAGAATTAAAATGATATAAGTACTGAAGATTGCGTGAGAACTCAATGATGCTTTGGCTGCTTACTGCAAAATGCTTGGCTAAAGGACTAACCTTGATAGACATGGTATTGTATGGATAAATACTAAATATTTACATACTGTGCGTGTAAAGAAAGACTTGGTTAACTATCATCTCTGCGTACAGGTAGGGAGGGCGGGCCAGATTACATAACTGGAACGAGTTGTTGGTCTTTACTTTTCTAATGTGATTCTGCAACTACTTTTCGTAGAAGGGATTATATTAGATATTCAGAAAAATTATATATTTTGATAAGAGATTCAGATAAAGCAGAAAGTAATGAGAGGCAAGACATTACTGAAGATCTTACTGATAAGAAAAATAAAGTTGAGAGTGCAAAAGATTAAAAATATAAAATTAAAAGTTGACGGGTGTGACAGGAATTAATTTAAAGAGGCTCAGACAGCTGAATTTTCACATAAGAAGGAAATATTTCATCCTGACGCAACTTGAACTTGACAATGGACTTATTGTTAATAAAAAACCCATGAAACAATAACAAAAGGAATAAAATGAAGATGATTTATACACTTTGTGTTCATAAGAAGTTGGAATACTAAGTACAACTTATAAACAAACTTTTATTTAAAAATAATTCTTATAAATATAAAAATGAAAACATTAACAAAAACCTACAATATGAAAACATGGCATCGATGGAGAAGTAGAGTTATTTGAGTAAATGACTATGATTATACTACTGCTAGATCACTAAAGATACATTGTAAACGAATGTGACTTTTCCGTCTACAAAGTTATCAGGAAGATGGAAAGAGAACATGAGTTTGCAGCAGTAAACAAGTAATAATGTTTGGTGCTTTTATCTACCTAAGGAGTAATTATGAAAGAAAATTTATCAATGTTACAGAGGTAAATGAAAACATTAAATGAAAACTATAATATGAAAACAGATACCTTTCAGACCTGAGTCACCACGGGTATTCCGTTTGTGTATCCTTGCATGAGACATTAGAACGCACTGCATGTGTCGCAACATCTCAACCAATTAACTATGAAGCAGACTGTGGAGAGTAGTTCTCATATAAACAGTCCCAGTTGAAACTGAGCTGCAGAGGAGTATAAAACACTCACCCAGGACAGCTTCATTATAACAAAGGGCCAGAAAGGAGAGTATGATATCTCTGTCTTCTCGAGACGAAATTATCATACAAGAGAGTATGGCAAACCATATTTTATTATTACGGAGCGATGGGAAGCTCCAAGACAGCCGGAACGCACTATGGCTGATTACAACTATCGTGAGCGTGGTCAAAAGACTATTTTGGCGAAAACAAACTATTGATACGCGTGATGGAAAGAATATCATTTGGTCTCGTATTGGTTTAGAAAAGAGAATGCATTCCTATTATCTGACATATCGTAAAGGATGGATGAAGAAGAGTTACGCACATATGACGCAATTATCGTAGATGAAACACATAAGTTTGCGAAACGTGAACAACGACTTAGCAGCGCATATCGTTGGATGACGGTGTACCGTTATTATGCTATGCTGCCCGTCGACTTCCAAGTCAAATTTATTTTGAAGCGAAGTGAACGCCATTTGCAGATTGCGGATGAACTACATGAAGTTAAGACAGTATGTTGGTGTGGTAAGAAAAGCCAACGTAACGCATATAATGACATGGAATTGTGTCGTACACAGGTATTATTAGGGTGCAAATGATGATTATATTGCGCTTCTGTCGTAAGCATTTTTCTGGAAGGAAAACTCATGGTGAAGAGCCAGTAGGCTTGAAATAATACAATGTTGGTATCAATTGAGTTATAAATATCAATTTTTGTGATGAATGATGTTTCTCATCACTTTTTTCTTTTTATTTTCTGACATACTTTTCTACATTGCAGAAAGGAGAACTCGAGATGTTTAAAACAAAGACAAACTGACATGTTAAATGGAGTTATTTGGAAAGAAATTTTACTGTTCTTTGTCCCGATTATGTTTGGTTCTATCTTTCAACAGCTATATAACACAGCGGATGCGATGGTTGTAGGCAACTATGTTGGTAAGGAAGCTTTAGCGGCAGTAGGTGGCTCTACTGGTGTTGTAATAGGATTACTTGTCAATTTAATTGTAGGCTTATCGAGTGGTGCGACAGTTGTTATTGCGCATGCATGGTAGTAATGATTATTCTTCTGTAAAGAAGGCTGTACAGACGGCGATGAGCTTCTAGGTATTTATCGGTGCAATCTTTACAGATTGGTATTGTCTTTACGCCATGGGCGATGAATACATTGAATGTACCTGCAGATATCATGGATTATTCAGTACTGTATATGCGTATCTATATGTTGGGTATGATTCCGACGATGATTTATAACTACTGGTGCTGGTATCTTCACGTGCGGTTGGTGACTCACGCGCCCACTATACTCTTGGATAGTGGCGTGGTATCAATATCGTATTAGACGTATTGTTTGTGGTTCTTTCACTGGGATGTGGCAGGTGTAGCGATTGCGACTGTTTTATCACAGGTTGTAAGTGGTATATTAACGCTGTATATCTTAGCAGCGGAAGATAGTGCGTATTATTTTAATATTCGTAACTTAAAGTGTGATATGCATATCTTAAAGCAAATTCTAGTGATTGGTTTACCAAATGGTATCCAAGGTGCGTTATACAGTTTCGCAAATCTTTTTGTACAAGCAACTGTCAATAGTTATGGAACGAATACTGTCGCTGGTTATACTGCCTTTGGTAAGATTGATGCGCTATTCTGGAATTACTCTGGAGCGCTTGGTACTGCAACACTAACATTTATTGGGCAAAACTTCGGAGCGGGTAAGATCAAGCGTATGAAACAGGGGGTATGGAATGCAATAGGCATCTATACGGTTGGTTCGTTGACGATTACAGCACTCCTGTACTTCCATGGGGACTATATCTGTAGTTTATTTACACAAGATACGGAAGTAATTGATATCTGTGTACAGATGATTCGTCAATTATGTGTATTCTGGCCAGTCTTTGTATTCCTAGAGGTTTATGTCGCTGCTACGCGTGCTTGTGGCGATGTTATTTATCCAATGATTATTACTATGATGGGTATAGGTGTACTACGTATTGTGTATATACTATTTGTGCCATCATCTAGTGTCTTTGAATCCTTGCGTATTTACCCAATTACTTGGGTTGTAACAAGTACTATATTTATTATTTATTACTTCCAAGTGGTTATAAACGCAGTCTTCAAAGAAGACATATTACAAGTAGTTGATTAGGAACTTTTACAAGGTTCCTTTTTTCATGCATGAAAAAAGTAGTCCTTATGACTACTTTCGCTTTGTTCGAGATGTAATAATACGTTTGATATCTTCCAAAGTATCATGATAGGAATGAGAATCAAGTTTAGGGAAGGCATCAATCAAACGTTTTGTTAGATTAAATTTATCTGAAGTAAGAGTTTCTTTTAGATTACTAATCTTTTGTTGTAATTCTGCAATTTGATCATCCTTAAATTGGACTGCGGTATCTTTGACATTTACGATATTCTCTTTGAGTTCTGCACCAGCAATTCTAGCTTGAACACCTGCTTCGCTCACTTTAAGTGCGGTTTCCATAGCACCACCACCAATACGTTCAGTTAATTCATCGCTGACGATACGGAGTTTTTTCTGGAGTGTATCAATCTGTGCGAGCTTTTTATTTAGGCCAATCATGACTGAAACGGATATTACCAAGTCAATTGCTAGGCCAAAATATGTAGCAGTTAAAATCCACCATCCAATTTGTTTTGGAATCCAATTGACAAAGTCAATAATCATTGGATGTATAAAGCCAATCGCAACAACACAACCAATTCCCCATGCAAGAGAGAATATCAAACATACGTAACCATTAATATTAAATGGCATATCTCGATAATCCCACCAACGCGCATGGAACATTTGATCTAAAATCCAACCGCCAAAGTATTCGATTAACGTACAGACAATACTTCCGACATTAAAGATAATGAGAAAGTGAATATGTTGTATGTCACTATGTGTACTAGAGGTTAATAAATATATCATCGCAATCATACCGACACCGTAGATAGGACAGAAAGGTCCATTTAAGAATCCACGGTTGATAACTTTTCCGACGATTGCGCCATGAAAGGCGACTTCTAATATCCAGCCTAGAAAGGCATATATTGCAAAGTAATATAAAAGTTGATAAATAGTCATAAAAACTCCGTTCCTCAAAAATCATAGCATTTTCATAAATGAAAACAAGAGCCGAAACTCTTGTTTTGTCTGGTTTACTATTTTTTGTGATATAGCTTTTTATGTTGGTGAACTGGGTCAAATGTGACATTGATACCTAGTTTACGTAAAACGTTCTTATCTTCTTCAGGTAAGATAACAGTAGAGTGAGCTTCACTGCCTTTTAGGTTACCGAGTTGTTTCATTGCAAGATCTGCATCCTTGTTTGTCATTGCGGTAATCGCAAGTGCAATCAACAATTCATCTGAATGTAAACGTGGGTTATGGTTACCTAAGTGATTGATTTTAAGATTTTGAATCGGTTTAACGTATTCAGGTTCAATCAAATGGGTAGGTTTTGATATACCACTGAGATTCTTTATCGCGTTGATAATCACTGCAGCAGATGGTCCAAAGAGCGATGAAGTCTTACCGGTTACAATTTCACCATTTGGTAATTCTAATGCAAGGGCAGGTGTACCTGTCTTTTCTGCTTTTTCTCTAGCGATAATAGCTACCTTTCGATCGGATGGGGTAATGGCACAATCATTCATTAATAGCTCAATCTTCTTAACTGCGGATGAAGGAATCTTTTCTTCTTTAAAATCAACGAGAGCTTGATAGTAACGTCGAATGATTTCTTCCTTCGCTGCAGAAATTGCCGCGTCCATATCTGTGATACAAAAACCTACCATGTTTACACCCATGTCTGTAGGGGAAGCGTATGGAGATTTTGTAAGAATACGTTCAATTGTACGATTTAATACAGGGAATACTTCAATATCACGGTTATAGTTTACAGCTGTTTGGTTATATGCCTCCAAGTGGAATGGGTCGATCATATTGACATCATTTAGATCAGCAGTCGCTGCTTCATATGCAAGATTTACTGGATGATGTAGAGGAAGATTCCATACTGGGAAGGTTTCAAACTTTGCATAACCAGACTTAATACCATGAAGTTGGTCGTGATAGAGTTGTGAGATACAAGTTGCGAGTTTTCCAGAGCCAGGACCTGGAGCAGTAACGACAATTAAATTGCGAGATGTCTTAACATATTCATTTCTTCCAAGACCTTCTGGAGAAACAATATAATCAATATCAGTAGGATATCCCGGTATAGGATAATGGATATAAGAAGTGATCCCATTTTTACTAAGTTGATGACGAAAGTTATCAGCTGCAGGTTGGTTTTCATATTGTGTAATAACGACAGAACCAACAAAAATTTCTAAATCGCGGAATGCGTCTAATAGACGGAAAACTTCTTGGTCATAAGAAACACCAGAGTCACCGCGGGCTTTGGAGTGTTCAATGTTATTGGCATTGATACAGATCAAGATTTCTACTTGGTCACGTAATTCTGTAAGAAGTTTTACCTTGTTATTAGGATCATAACCAGGTAAGACACGAGCAGCGTGATAATCTTCAAACATCTTACCGCCAAATTCCATGTATAATTTACCGCTGAATTGATTGATACGGTTTAAAATTTTATCACGTTGTAGATTTAAATATAATTCTGAATCAAAAGCTTGTCTTTCATAGCCAACTACCTCCAACGAAGAGTATATCAAATTTGCGATGTCTTTTTGCGGATAAATTTTGAAATTGTTATACTGGTAGTGGAGAAAAATATGAGCCTAGAGAAATGATTTGTTTCGTCGTCTACGACCAAATATACAACGATTAGTTGAATACGGATTTATAGAACAAAGTGGTATTTATTATTATCAGGCAAAATTAGAAGATACTGGTATGTACGCACTCATTACAGTAGATAATAGCACTGTTTCTGGAAAGGTTATGGATGAGTTTACAGATGAAGAATATGTGGCAGTTCATACCGTTGGAAAAAAGGGTAACTTCGCTACCAAAGTTAGAACTGCATATCTTTCTTGTTTAGAAGATATCGCAAGAAACTGTTTTGAGAAGATGATGTATTCTAGTGATCAAGCGAATGTCATGCATGAATGGATGATAAATCAATTCCATGATACTGCTGATCATCCCTTTACAAAATCTCAAAGTAGTAAACGTACTGTAAACAATGACTTTACTGCATACAAACCGAGTGGTTGTGACAAGATGTATGCGCTTATGTTTACAATTGAGAAGCGTAAATTAGATAAAGCATGTGATGAGACATTGATTGATGCAATCAATATTAAAGTAGAACCATCAATGGTAGTAGATTTACTTCAGCTACCTGGTTTCTATCCTGCATATCATATGAATAAGAAACACTGGGTAACTGCAATATTGGATGGCACAATCAAAGATGAAACAATCAAAGAACTGCTATTAAAGGCTAGAGAGTTGGTAGGGAATAGGTTAATACGTAATCACTATTGGGTAATACCTGCTAATCCTACTGTATATGATATTGATGTGGGGTTTGCACAAAGTGATTTGATGTATTGGAAACAGAAACTCAATTATCAAATAAACGATTATATATTTATTTATTATGGTATGCCATTTGGAGAACTTCGCTATCTTTGTAAAGTGGTAGAAAGAGATGTTGTCTTTCATGATGACTTAGACAAACAGAACGATAACGAAATGTATATTTGCATGCAAAAGATATACTTTTTTGATGAGCATAAGTTAACGAGGAAGTTTATTTCTGATTTTGGACTGACTAATATACGTGGGGCACGTTCTATGCCGCAAGAATTAATCAATCAAATATGAAAAATGTATCCAACAATAATGATATAATACAGAGACTGAGGTGATATTATGACAGAATTAAAAGAACGTAATCAAATCGAACAACAATATACCTGGGACTTATCTACATTATTTGTCAAATGATGAAGCTTGGAATGAAGCCTTCTCTAAACTAGATGTATTAATTTCTGAAGCTGCATCTTTCCAAGGAAAGCTAAATAATGCGGAAAGTTTACTTGCGTATTTTACGGTTTCAGATGAATTAGATAAGGCGTTAAACAATGTGTTTACATATGCAATGTTACGTCATAGTGAAGACACAAGAGCGACTGATGCACAGGGTATGTATTCTAAAGCATATGGTAAGTATGTTGAAGCAGTGAGTGCTACTTCCTTTGCACAACCAGAAATTCTCGGCAAATGATGATAGAAGTTTTAAAGGTTTAATCGCTGATCCATCATTGAAGGACTTTGCATTTATGCTAGAGAATCTTGTAAGAAACAAGGCGCATACATTAACGGCTGCAGAAGAGAAGCTATTATCTGCCTTTGGTGAAGTATTCTCTGCACCAGGAAGAACAAGTGAAGCGTTAATGGATGCGGATATGGTATTTGATGCAGTCAAGGATGGAGAAGGTGATAGTCATGAAGTAAATGGCTCTAGTTATATTCTTTTACAGGGTAGTGATGATCGAGAACTTCGTAAGAATTCTTTTCAATCTTTATACAAGGGCTACAAGCAACATATCAATACATTCGCATCTACTTATAGTACAACTGTAAAGGCTGCTTCGATTGATGCTAAGGTAAGACACTATGAATCATCCCGTCAAGCTGCGATGTTCTCAGATAATATTCCAGTTAGCGTATATGATAACTTGGTTGAGACAGTACACAAACACTTACCAACAATGTATCGTTACGTAAAACTACGTAAGAAGATGTTAGGTCTAGATGAACTACATTATTATGATGTTTACGCACCTCTTCTAAAGGGCAGCGCAAAGGATTACTCCTATGAAGAAGCTAAGGAAATGGTTCTAGAAGCTGTTAAGCCTCTTGGTACAGAATATACAGATGTTGTAAAAGCAGGTTTAGAGAACCGTTGGGTAGATGTCTACCCAAACAAAGGGAAAACGTGGTGGAGCGTACTCTTCAGGTACATATACATCCAATCCATATATCTTATGTAACTATACAGGTACACTCGATAGTGTATCTACATTAGCACATGAGATGGGACATTCTCTGCATAGCTATCGTACAAACCATACACAGCCAGTACATTATGCTAACTACACAATGTTCGTAGCGGAAGTAGCGTCAACAGTAAATGAAAACTTACTCATTGAACAGTTGTTACAAAAGGAAACAGATCCTGCACAACGTATGGCTCTACTAAACCAATACATGGAAGGTTTCAAAGGTACAATCTACCGTCAGACAATGTTTGCGGAATTTGAAAAAGAGGCACACGCCGCTTCAGAACGTGGTGAATCCTTAACACCAGAATTCTTAAATCAGTTATATCTAAACCTTGTAAAGAAGTACTTTGGTGAAGATTTAGTAATTGATGATGAAGTACAGTATGAATGGGCAAGAATTCCTCATTTCTATAGACCGTTCTATGTATATGTATATGCAACAGGTTATAGTACAGCAGTTGCGTTATCGGAAGGTATTTTACATGGTGGTCAAGATAGAGTTCAAAAGTATCTTGAATTCTTATCCATGGGTAGCTCAGCATATCCAATTGATGAATTGAAGCACGCAGGTGTTGATTTAACAACACCAGAACCAATCGATATCGCACCTGAGAAGTTTCGCTAAAGATTCTGGATGATGCGGAAGAAACATTCGCTAAATTACAACAAGTAATTATATTGGGATATGGAAAATATCTCCAATTGACAAATTATAAATATTTGTATAAAAATATAATTGTAATAAATATAGGAAGATATATGACATTTTTACGATTATTCTTTAACAGATAGAAGTGGTAATGAAAGTATCGATGCGTAACTAGAATAGAGGTAGTTATAGTCAATACAGCTACGGACTGATGGATTTACAGCCACAGTACAAAGACCTAGAAGATATGTATGAGAAATATCATGAGCAGGGACTAGAGATTATTGATGTACCATGTAATCAATTTTGCAGACCAAACACAGGTACTGATGAAGAGGTACATGAGTTCTGTACATTAAAGTATAATACACAGTTTGATCAGATTTAAAAGAGTGATGTCAAATGAACATGCATTACCATCTATTTACATTCTTAAAGAATGAACAGGGGTTTTAAAGGCTTTGGAATAGTGTAAAGGGGCTTGCCATGCGTGCAATGTGTAAACTGAAAAGATGTTAACTATAAGAAAACCTGATATTAAGTGGAACTTTACAAAGTTTGTGATTGATCGTACGGCAATGCTGTGAAACGTTTTGAGCCAACTGAAAGACATGCATTTCAGTAGAAACATGCATACAATCTTTACTATAAGTATATGTAAGCTTTTAAGATAATTGTTTCACAAACCTTAGAAAAACATATATACTATCTTTTGCGGAGGTAGTGTATGGAAAAGGAAAAATCATGCGGTGCGATCGTATACCGTAAACAAGAAGGTGTCATTCAGTTCTTATTAATCCATCAGACATTGGGACATTGGACATTCCCAAAGGGACATGTTGAAGATGGTGAAACAGAGACAACAAACAACTTATCGTGAAATCTTGAAGAAACTGGATGAGAGGTTTCTTTTCTGAAGATGGTTTTAGAGTTATAAACACATATTCCCCGAAAGAGGATACTCTGAAAAGATGTTATTTTCTTTTTAGCACAACCTATCGGTGGTCATGAAGTACCACAGCTATCTGAAGTGTCAGATGTACGTTGGTTAACATGCATTGAGGCACATGCAATTATTACATATCCTTCTGATCGTGCATTATTAAAGAAGGCAATCGATCATATTAAACTCAGAGGGGAATGGAAAGAGTATTAAAAATGATTTCGTTAGTGTTTGTATTACATAATACAGATAGCGATGCATATTTTAAAATATCAAAGAGCGATTAGTCGCTCTTGAGTGCAACCTTCTAGTTCGTCATTTATTACGTCTTGATGAAAAATGATTATTGGTATTGAGTGAGACATTTATCATCATGATGGTGCTGTGAGATCTTCCTTTTGCATTAACAGAAAAGATATGCTATCAGGGATGCTATAGATTTAATCGCAGTGCATTACTGAATCTTATATTCGCCGTTATCATTGTAATTGCATTGTATTTCATACGAGAGATCATCAATTGGTTCATGCGTATCAAGCGAATGCGGTAAGATGTGAGAATCACGATTTATCTATGATGTAGAAGAATATCGTCTACAGTTGGAAAATAGTGTATTTGATGAACGTGGTTATATCATCAACCAAGGCAAGATGGAGAGTATTCCGTTTGGCTGGTTTAATACAAGAGATAAGGGTTGTGATTGCGGCATACAACCCTATTAAAAACTCAAATGGAAAACCATGTTGATGAAGGATGTGCTGGACTGAAACGTTTTGCATTTATCGGTAATTTATTGGGACAAGAGAAAATATCTATACTTCTGGCTAAAGAAACAAGGTCTTAACGCACATATCAGTGTTGGAACCAATGCTAAGATTATTAAGAAGATGTGCGCAAGTAAGTCTGGAATCTTGTTGTATATCCATCGTACCAATGCACATTATGTGGCGTATGAAGTATTTAAAGGACAGGTAGAATTCAATTTCTACAATGCAGTATATGGGAAAGAAAGAAACCATATCACGACAGCGAGTGAATTTCTTATCAGAGAATTCTTTTTATCCCATTATCCTCATTGATCTATGTTGACTAGCCCTAACATGTTAGGGCTGCATTTTGTTACATGATTGTATATTTTCATCTAGCAGTATGATAGAATTAAGGACGATTAGAGGACATTATGATTAATAAGAAAGTTCATATTTCTAAGATTCACTTTACGCATGCTGAGTCTGAATCTTTGATAGAGTCTATCGCAAAGCGTGGTGTTGCGATTGCAGTACAGGTTAACGTACATGATGACTATTATGAGTGTGTGGATGGAAATAAACGATTAACAGCTTGTAAGATTCTATCTTTACAGGATAAGAAATTTGAAATGGTACCTGTGATGATTATGAATGATTATTCTAAGGCAGGAGTGCTTTCTGGGGTAATACACAGAATAAACACTAATAAAGGAGAGAAGATGGAACGATTACAGAAGACAATAGCGAAGGCGAGGTATTGCCAGCCGTCGTAAAGCAGAAGAACTCATTGTTAGTGGCAAGGTCAAAGGTGAATGGCGTTGTTGTAACGGAGCTTGGAACACAAGTATCTCCTGATGATGATATTAGTGTAAATGGTGTTGTATTAAAGAAAGAGAAAAGGTGTATTACCTTTTAAATAAACCGCGTAGAGTTATTTCTAGTGTCAGTGATGAAAAAGGTAGAGAAACTGTTCTTGCGTATCTTAGTGATGTAAAAGAGCGCATCTATCCAGTTGGACGTTTGGATTATGATACTTCTGGTATTTTACTTTTAACAAATGATGGAGATTTTGCAAATGCGATGATGCACCCATCTTCACATTTACCAAAAGACTTATGAAAGTTGCGGTAATCGGTGTACCAACAGATGAGCATGTTAAATCGCTTAGCAAAGGGGATTATGCTATCGGATGGTAAGACATTACCAGCTGAAGTAGTATTATTAGAACGTTCTGCGAAGAAAAATAAAACCGTACTCCACATTACAATCCAAGAAGGACGCAATCGTGAAGTACGGCGCATGATGGAATATTTCCATTGTGAGGTCACAAGATTAAATCGTATTGGCTATGGTTTCTTAGATTTAGGAAATCTAAGACAAGGCCAATATCGTAAGCTACGTAGTTTTGAAGTACGTAAAGTTGCTTGCGATGGTGAAAGCATTCAACAGAAGACTAAAGAGCGATATATTGACTGATTTGTTCTTCATCTGGATCAATATAAATCATCTTATATTTACCTAGTTCAACCATTCCAGGTTTCGCACCTGGAATTTTTTTGAGGTTTTTGATAGGGCAATATGCGACTGGAACACTAGAGGACATACGACCTGCTGAGAAGTAAGCTGCAATATTTGCGGCTAGACGTATTGTATACTCATCTGGATTATCATCATGCACAACAACATGTGAACCATGATAATCCTTAGTATGGAACCAAATATTACTCTTTTTTGTATGCCAAGTTAATGCGTCATTTTGTAAGTTATTTTTACCAAAGGAAATAGCTACACCTTGTTCTGTCGTAATCGTAGTATACGAAGGTGATACTTCTCTTTTCTTTTTCTTCTTTTTGCCTTTTTCTTTTTCGAAAAGGTAACCAAGTTTTACAAGTTCTTCTCGTATTTCCATTGCTGTATCAAAGTCGGCGTACTTGAGTTGTTCCGCTAGACCACTGAAGTAATCAATTTCCATCTCGCAGAGTTGAATCTGTTCTTGTAAGTACACTTGACCTTTCTTTAACTTATTGTATTTTTGGAATGCTTTGCGAGCATTGCCTTTGCCATCTAATTTATGGATCTAGTGGAATATGAATAGGAGAGTCATCCACAAAACTATTTAGAGTAATCTCCTTGAGTCCTTTTGTATCAGTGATTTGATATGCGTAAAGTAAGTCACCATATTCACGCCATTTATCACAATCCTTAGCAGCTTCATATTCTTCGATTAAACGAGGTAACTTTGTGGTTTGGTGTTTTAACTGTCGATTGATAAAGTGTTGAATATCACCAGAAATCTGTTTAATTCGTTCTTTTTCTTCACGATGGAAGTAGAGGATATCAATTCCTTCAAAAAGAGGATATTCTTTACATAGCCCAACACTAGTTAAATTAATACAGTGGAATACTGGTTCATTATCACTGTTTGCGATGAAAGATTGATTTACTGTTAGAGATTTCCTCCATGATGCTATGGAAGGTTTGTCCTTTTGACATACGATATTCAACTTCTTTCGCAAGAAATGGAGAAAAACCAGAGAACTGCTTTGTTAGAGATATATTTGTATCTACAATCTGCTCAGTAAAAGGGTTCTTCTTATCTTGAGAAGGTGTTTGAATGAAATTCAGCACCTGCTTGAATGGTGCGTCTACTATTTTCAAATGGGGGAATACGCTTCATCGCATCGATGATTCGATTTTGTGCGTTTACTAAAATTACATTAGCGTACTTGCCCATTAACTCTACGTATAGTTTAAGATACTCTAGATCACCAATTTCATTATGATGACGAATATCAAAAACCATCCAACGGTCTAAATCTGCCTGTTGGATTTTTTCAACGATAGAACCTTCTAGATATTTACGTAACACCATTACGAAGTTGGAAGGCTCATTAGGAGTAGGATAACTACGATTCGTAAACAGAATTCGGTTATATACGGAATGTGTCGAAATCAATAATTGTTTCTTACCTGCAGTACCGTGCGTTTGTAGTAAAAGCTCAGTCTGAGAAGTCATATATATTTTCTGAATTCTGAATGGAAGTGTCGCTTGCATTTCAGGAATCAGTTTTGATAATAAAATACCATCTAGTGCCATTTGAAAACCTCTTTATTTTTCTTATTATATCATGATTGACTATGTTAAAATTAATGAGTAATCTATTAGGTAAGGATGGAGGATACAATTATGGCTAAGGGATTGTTAATTGTATTAAGTGGACCTTCTGGTGTTGGTAAGGGAACGGTTCTCAAAGAGTTTATTCATGATAAGGATTTGAAACTTGCATACTCGGTTTCTATGACTACTCGTAAGCAGAGACCAGGTGAAGTTGATGGTATAAATTATCACTTTGTCACGAAGGAAGAATTCGAACAAGCAAAGAAGAATGGTGAATTATTAGAGTCTAGCAGAATTTGTTGGAAACTACTATGGAACACCAATCTCTGAAGTTGAAAGATTACGTAAAGAAGGCAAGAATGTCATCTTAGAAATTGAAGTACAAGGATGTACTCAAGTTCGTGAGAAGGTGAAGGATGCCTTAACAATCTTCATTGTTCCACCAAGCATGGCGGAGTTAGAGAAGAGAATTCGTGGACGTAATACAGAACCAGAAGAAATTGTTCAGGAACGTTTGGCGAAGGCTGCACGTGAAATGGAACTCATTGGTATGTGCAAATATGTTGTATGTAACGACGATGCGAAATTAGCAGCTGATATTATTCGCGTGATTATCAAACGTCATATGAAATCAAATATTTAATTTGTCTGCCAGTATGAACTGGCAGTTTTTTTCTACACTTGCGTAAGCGTTTTCAATCTTTATAATGGAAACCGATAAACGGAGGATAGTTTCCAATGGAAAATATACACAAGATATCTTATTACAACTTTTGATATTATTTATGATAGAGGCCTAGACTTTTACAATGACGATATCTGCCCGAGTCGATGCATATTGCAAAGAAAACAATTCTATCGTTTCTTTTCATCGAAAGAAGAGTTTATTGATTGCATTTATTGGATTATGGTTTTGAGAATATTCAAAAAGGAAAAGCAGAAAGATCTTTATCATAGTATGACTAGTATTGCAAAACGTTTGGAACAAGTGATGATTGCGATGCCAAAACAGTATGCCAAAATTGACTTTCGTGTGCTATCAAGTTTAAAGGATACCTATCCTCAAGTGTATATACGTTTAAATGAACATTTAGAAAATGATTGGGAACCTATTATCAAACTAATCAATGAAGGTATCCGTAAAAAGGAAATTCGTAAGATTAACACATTTATTCTGCGCCAGATTATAACCGCAACTTTTGAACAACTTTTATCTACGGATGAACTACAAGAAAGAAATTTAACGTATGCGAAAGCTTTAAAAGAAATGATGAATATCATCATGAAAGGAATGGTTATAGATAATGAATAAAATAAATAATGATTGGGAATATATCGACCAATGGAGTGATGCGTTTATTATAGATGGCAGTGCGGACAAGGTAGTTCGCTTACCACATACTGTTCAAGAATTACCTTTACATTATGCTAACTCAGAAAGCTATCAAAAGGTTGTTGGTTATCGTAAGAAATTAACATTTGATTCATCTTTAAAAGACAGAAGATATTTTATAGGCTTTGATGGTAGTGCTCATGAGACTACAGTTTATTTCAATGGCAAAGAATTGTATGTTCATTCGTGTGGATATACTGCATTTATCGTTGAACTAACTGATAATATTCTCTTTGATCAAGAGAATGTTTTAACTGTAAAAGTAGATAGTCATGAGAGTTTGAATACACCTCCATTTGGATTTGTGATTGATTATCTTACATATGGAGGTATCTATCGTGATGTATGGCTTTATGATAAGCCTGCATACTTTATCAAAGATGTATTTGTAACAACGAATACACTAGATACAGTCTCAGTATCTATCCAAACAGATGGGCTGGTTCCTATTGATTCATATCAAGTCAAGATTCATGACTCAAAGGGTGAAATTATCGAACAACAGGCCGTATCTATAAATACCCAGCAAATACAAATACCTGTAAAGAATATTCATGCATGGACAGCCGAATCACCAACTTTATATCGTTGTATTGTGGAACTCGGAGATGATACTTTTGCAACAAACTTTGGATTCCGTACAATTCGTTTTGATCAGAATAATTTATATATCAATGATCCAAAAGTATTCTTGAGAGGTTTGAATCGTCACCAATGCTATCCCATATATTGGTTATGCAGCTGTTGATTCTTTACAAGAAGAAGATGTACGTATTTTAAAAGAAGAGTTACATGTGAATGCAGTTCGCACTTCACACTATCCACAAAGCCAATCCTTTATCGATGCATGTGACCGATATGGTTTATATGTGTTTACTGAGATTCCTGGTTGGCAACATATCGGGGACGAAACCTGGAAACAACAAGCAATCCGTGACACAGAAGATATGGTGCTACAGTATCGTAATCATCCTTCTATCATTCTATGGGGTGTAAGAATCAATGAATCATTAGATGATGATGAACTCTATGCGAAAACAAATGAAGTTGCTAGAGCCTTAGATCCTTCTAGACCTACAGCAGGTGTACGCTATCTTACAAAGAGTCATCTATTTGAAGATATTTATACTTTCAATGATTTCTCGTATCACGGTGATAATAAAGGTGCATTAAGTAAGAGTGAAGTTATGGTGGATACACATCATCCACTCATTATCTCTGAAGCAAATGGGCACATGTTTCCGACAAAGAGTTTTGATACACAAGCAAGATGTCAAGAACATGCATTACGACATGCACGTGTATTTAGTGATGCAATGTCTGATGGACAACATACCGGAGTTTTCCAATGGTGTATGTTTGATTATGCAACACATAAAGACTTTGGTTCTGGTGATCGTATTTGTTATCATGGCGTCATGGATAGTTTCCGCAATCCAAAACTTGCGGCAAGTGTATATGCTTCACAACAGGATGAAGAACCAATTTTAGAAATCAGTACTTCGATGGATATTGGTGATTACAATGCTGGTAATCTACCTGATTTCTACGCATTTACTAATGCAGATGAAGTCGATTATATAAAAATGATCAGTTTGTATCAGCGTTTTCTCATTCTGCATATTCTGGTTTAAAACATGGTCCAATTCGTATCGATGATACGATTGGTAAACTACTTGAAACCAATGAGCATTATTCTAAAGAGAAAGCTGCTGATATTCGTAAATGCTTACTAGCAAGCAAAAAGTATGGTAGTAATTTGCCATTACGGTATCGTTTGTTATATGCGAAGATGATGTTTCAGTATAAGATGAGCTACAGTGATGGTGTCGCTCTATTTGGAGAAATATGTAACGGGTTGGGGATCTGATTCGATTACCTGGAGATTTGATGCTATCAAAAATGGAAAAGTTGTAAAGTCTATTATCAAACGTCCATCTGCTAAATTACATCTATCGTACCAAGTTTCTCATACAAGATCTTGTGGAAGGTGATTGTTATGACATGTCTGCGATTCGTATTCAAGTAAAGGATGAATATCATAATTTAGCTTCCTATGCACAACTACCACTAAATCTTTCATTACGACTGGTCCAATCGAAATTGTAGGTCCTAATACAGTTGTTACAGAAGGTGGTATGACAGGTACATATATTAAGACAACTGGAGAAGAGGGAGAGGCTATTCTTACAATTTCTACTCCAGATTGCAGCGCAATTACAATTCATTTTACAATTACAAAGGAAGTATAAATTATGAAAGAATTTGGTAAAAAACAATTCGTTGCATATGGTTTAGGTGCGGTTGGAAAGGATATGGTATATGCCTTATCTGCTTCCTATATCATGTATTACTATCAAGATATCCTAGGCTTATCTGCGATCTTTTGTTGGATTTATTTTGATGATTGCTCGTGTGTTTGATGCGGCTAACGATCCATTTATGGGTGTTGTTGTTGCTAAGACAAATACGAAATGGGGTAAATTTCGTCCATGGTTATTTACAGGTACAATTTTAAATGCATTTGTTTTATATGCATTGTTTGCGGTACCTGCAATATCAGGTCAAAGCATTGATGATCTATTTTGCGGTGATGTATATTCTTTGGGGTGTGACATATACCATGATGGATATTCCGTTTTGGTCAATGATACCTGCAGTTACTTCTACGACAAAAGAGCGTGAGAATTTATCGGTTGTTGGACGTACCTGTGCAGGTGTTGGTTATGCGTTAATTAATGTATTTACCGTCATGGCTGTATCCAAACTAGGTGGTGGAATTGAGCGTGCTGGATTTCGCTTGTTTGCACTTATTATAGCGATCTTGTTTGTTATATTTATTTTATTTACATGTTTTACAATTCATGAACATAAAGTGGAAAACATGCAGACAACGTCTGTTAAAGAGATGTTTAAAGCACTGCTTAATAATGATCAAGCAATTGTAACTGTTGTTACAATTGTACTGATTAATTCTGCGTTATATATTACATCAAATCTTCTAATCTACTTCTTTAAATACGATATTGGTGGAACAACCTGGAAGGATGCGTATACATTATTTACTTCTGTTGGTGGGAGTTCTCAAATACTAGGTATGATGGTTGTATATCCAATCCTTTGAAGTAGATTATCTAATACAATCAATCTTTTAAGTTATAGTCTATTGTTAGCAATATCTGGGATATGCGTATTTACTAGCATTATGTTTACTAGGATATTCATCTGTTCTAACAATGTTGATGGTACCAGGTGTAATGATTTTTGTATCTAATGGTATACTGACAGTATTAACAACAGTCTTTCTTGCGAATACTGTTGATTATGGTGAAGTTAAGACTGGTCATCGTGAAGAGTCTGTAATCTTTAGTATGCAGACATTTGTTGTAAAGGCAGCTAGTGGCTTAGCAGTATTTATTACTGGTGTTAGTTTGGATCTGATTGGTTTAACAAGCAAAGATGGACTGGGAGAAGGAATACCAACATTCTCTTCGCCATTATTAGGACTTCGTTTACTAATGACGATTTTGCCTATAATTGGATTGGTTCTTGCTCTAGTATTATTTACAAGAAAGTTTATTCTTTCGGATGAAAAGGCAGAACAAATTCGTAAACAGTTAGAAGAGAAGAGGGGCTGAGTATGCAGGTGCAGTGGTTGATAGAAAGTATTGATCAGATAATAAAATTACAGGGTAATGAAAATTGGCAGGAGGATGTACTACATATTCATGTGACAACTGCTCAAATGATACTCGGTAAAGTGGAAGCAAAACTATCTGTATCCATCGCAAAGGACGAGAAAATATTCATGAATGGATATCAAACATGGACATGTTCTCCAGAACTTACAAGATATGATCATACACATGGGTTAAAGCGAGTTCCGAAGAGTTTATTACGGAAATATGGATTTGATCGTTATGGTGATTATCATTTTATAGACTATCCACAAAAGAAGGGTATTACGCATGGAGAATCATGGTGCTATTTCCGTGATGGAAAGAAATTTCGTTTATTTGCCTCATTAGATGAAGATCCAGGATATACAATCTTTTGGTATGACGCAAACAAATCAGAATTAACAATTCAAAGAGATTGTAAAGCTGTACAGACAAATGGCATCTTTCATGCATTTGATTTATTCTATGCGGAAGGTAGTGAAGAAGAGGTCTTTCATGCATGGTTTGATGCGATGAATCTAAAGCCACTTACAACGAAGAAATTGTTTGGATATTCTAGTTGGTATAATCACTATCAAGATATTAGTGAAGATAAGATACGTTATGATTTATCTGGTTGTGATAAAGTATTTCAACCAAGTGACTTATTTCAGATTGATGATGGTTGGGAACCATTTGTAGGAGATTGGTTAGAATCGGATTCAGTGAAATTCCCGAATGGGTTAAAAGCACTTGTAGATGAGATACATGCAAAGGGATATAAAGCAGGTTTGTGGCTTGCTCCATTTGTAGCAGAGGAGAAGTCATCAATATATCAGAATCATCCAGATTGGTTTTTACATTATCAAGGAAAACCATGGTGTTTAGGTGCTAACTGGTCAGGTTTTTATTCCTTAGATATTGATCATCCAGATGTAATTGACTATATCAAGAAAGTATTCCATCAAGTATATGATGTTTGGGGATTTGATTTAGTTAAACTAGATTTCTTATATGGCGCAGCTCCATTTGGTAATGCATCTGAAAGTCGTGCTAAGAGAATGAAACGTGCATTGCAGTTGTTACGAGATATTTCAAATGGCAAGGAAATTCTTGCTTGTGGTGTCCCATTAATGCCATCTTTTGGATTGGTGGAATATAGCCGCATTGGTTGCGATGTAGGCCTTAGATTGGGATGATGTCTTCTATATGCGTTTATTGCATCGTGAAAGAATTTCTACCAAGAATGCGATTGTGAATACAGTAAATCGTAGACAGTTAAATGGACGAGCATTTATGAAACGATCCAGATGTATTCTTTATCCGTACTGAGAATATCCATCTGACGGAAAAACAGAAGGATGATTTAGCACGTATACAAGCCTTACTAGGAGGGGTATTTCTAACAAGTGATAGTCCTGCAAATTATACTGATGACATGATTAGAAAATATCAAGAATATCGTAAATTAGCATCTGCACTAGTAACAGATGTTAACACAGATGAGGGTATCACAATTGAGTATGTACTAGACGGTCAAACCTATATAATTCATTTCGACTGTACAAATGGTAAATAATATGTTTAAGAACTCTAGAATTCAAGAGTTCTTTTGTTTTCAGAAATATAAATCAATCAAAACGATGTTTTATGATATAGAAAAAGCCAACTAGCGTTGACTGCACTTGTTATCTGTTGTAGAATTCGACAACGAGTGATTCGTTGATTTCTTGGTTCAATTCGCTTCTTTCTGGAAGACGTACGAATGTACCTTTCTTGTTTTCCTTATCAACTTCAACGAAAGCTGGGATTGTGATAGCTGATTCTAATGATTCAGCGATTGCCTTGATGTTACGTGCATTTTCACGAACAGCAATTGTTGATCCTGGCTTGATTAAAGCTGAAGGGATGTCTAACTTCCTACCATTAACTTCGATATGACCGTGGTTTACTAACTGACGAGCAGCCTTACGTGTTCTAGCTAAGCCCATACGGTAAACGATGTTATCTAATCTACTTTCAAGTAAGACTAAGTAGTTAACACCTGCCATACCTTCCATCTTGGAAGCCTTGTTGAATAAGTTAGAGAACTGACGTTCATTTAAACCGTACATGTGACGGAATCCTTTGCTTTTCGCGTAACTGTGTACCGTAGCCACCTAACTTAATACGCTTTGTAGGTCCATGTTGACCTGGAGCATAAGTTCTTTTCTTAAGCTCTTCGCCTGTTTCTAAAGATGGAGAAGCTTAAGCGTCTAGCTTTCTTCCAAACAGGTCCTGTGTAACGTGCCATGTTTTGTTTCCTCCTATATATGGCTGAGAAACAATAACAGGTGCAGATCATCGATGCGGGGTGTTATCATGAGCCTTTTCACCTTTTGCAGCAGGATACTTAGGAACAAGTTTAACTGTTGATAACGCCTGACGCATGACTCTACATGCTGCCATCATTTAACGCACTCGATATAATATCACTAGTGTGTACAAACGTCAATCATTTTCACAATCTATATAAAGATAATCCTTTATTGTTAGCAAGAAAAGAATTATGGAAAGATATGTGAAAGTGATAAGCATATCCCCAAATATGCATAGATGCTGTGGTAAAATAAAAAAAGATATTACAAGAAAGGTGGAAATATATGAATCAGATATTAACATTGTTATCAGATATCAGATTTATTATTGCCGTAGGTGCAATCTTTGTTTTACTGTTAATCATTTTAATTGTTACTACAGTACGTGCACGTCGTTATAAATCTGAGTATATAGAATTAGAGAATCGCTATCAGTCGATTAAGCAAATTCCTTTGTCATTAAAGATGAATAAAGCAATTGCTGTAAGTAGAGTGAATCAAGATACAGTTGATCGTGTTAATTCAGCACAGAATAAGTTTGATGAAGTGCAGTCATGTATTTCTGCTTTAACAAGTAAGCTAGCAGACTTAGAACGTTATATTTCTGCTGGTACTTTATCAAAAGGCTGGTAATACTATCAAGGATATTGAGACATCCATGACTACAACAGAAGCGGATGCGAAGACACTTGAAAATATGTTAGATGCGATTCTTGCAAAAGAAACAGCACAGCGTGAAGAAGTGACGGCTTTAAAGAATCGTTTCCGTGCCCTAAAGGCACAAGCTGCTGAAAATGCTCCAAAGTTATACTTTGCTTGGCCTTTAGTAGAACAGAAGGTTGTTGATACGGAGAAGATGTTTGCGACTTTTGAAGAATGGATGTTCTCCAGTGATTTTGATAAGGCAAACCGTGAACTTGTAAGTATCAAGGCAGTCATGGCAGAACTAGAAGAAATGATTGAGAATATGCCTTCATTATTGGAAGATGCTAAGGGTGTTATTCCTAATATGGCAGAAGTTCTTCACAAGGATTATATTCATAATCGTAATCGTGGTGTGTATTTAAAACACTTAAATGTAGAAGAAAACCTCAATCAGATGACAGAGTCCTTACGTGAATCTCTAAAGCAGTTAAAGACAGGGTCTACATTAGGCGTTCGTGAAACGCTTGATACCATGAAGGCAAAACTTCGTGAGATGGATCAGGCTGTAAAACAAGAAGGTGAAAGCTTTGATGCGATTCAAGAGTTATCAAAGGAATCTACAGCACTTGCGGATGAAGCAGATAAGAATGCGGCTTATGTAAAAGAAGCATTTGCAAAATCATCATCACGTTTTGGCTTTGCGGATTTAGAAGAAAAAGCTTGCTGAGCAAACAGCTCACTTACAAGAACTTGAAACGAAGATGCCTGTAGTAATGGATAGTGTACGTAACTATCAAGTACCTGCTAGTACAGTTGTTGGTTCCTTGAAGGAATTAAATGAACAGATCATTGCGTGCAATACAGAGTTTAAGAATATTCGTACACGTATTGAAGCTGCTTCTGGTGATGAAGAACGTTGTAAGAAGCAACTAGTGAAGTTGCAGATTGTTATGAATCAGATGCAAGTCAAGATTCGTAAGTATAAACTTCCAAATATTTCAGAAGCTTATGAAGATGATATGCGTCGTGCAAATGACTATATCCATCGTTTAGATAACTTGATGGAAGAAGTTCCATTAAATATGCAGTTATTAAATGGAACACTACAAGAAGCATTAGACTTTTATCTATAAGCTTTATAACAATGTTAATAATGTTGTTGGTACAGTTATGATGGTTGAAAATACAATCGTATTTGGTAACCGTTATCGTTCAACTTACGCAGATATCGACTCTGAGTTAACACGTAGTGAATTAAGTTTCCGTAATGGTGAATATACACAAGCATTAACAACAGCAATCGCTACGATTGAAAAGATTCACCCAGGTAACTACGAATCCATGATCAAGGAGAATGCGAAGAGTGCAGCGTAGAGTGTATTTTGATGGTGCTTCTACTACAGCGATTCACCCAGATGTATTACAAACCTATAAATCTTTATTAGATAAGTATTACGTCAATAGTGAGTCTCTGTATGATGAAGGCAGCGAAATCAGTCGAATGATGGAAAAAGCCCGGAGTGCAATAGCCGGGCTTTTGGGTGTAAACAGCGAAGACATTATCTTTACCTCAGGTTCTTCGGAAGCAAACTCTTCCGCAATCAAAGGTGTGTGTTTTGCACAACCGGGTAAGAAGCATATTGTCACAACGAAATGTAGAACATTCTTCTATCTTGAATGCATGTTTACAAATGGAACAGGTATTTGGATATCGTGTTACATATTTACCGGTTGATGCTAGTGGTAAGGTATCCTTGCAACAAGTGAAAGATGCAGTATCTGATGATACAGCAATCGTTAGTATCATGGCAGTAAACAATGAAGTAGGTTCCATCAATCCAATTGATGAGATTGCAAATTATGTAAAGAAACATACACATGCCTATATGCATGTTGATATGACACAGGCAATTGGTAAAGTTGATGTAGATTTTAAAAATATTGATCTAGCATCTATCTCTGCACATAAACTGGAAGGTTTAAAGGGTAGTGGTATTCTTGTTAAGAAGGTTCATGTGCCATTTGTGCCACTGATCAATGGTGGTGAACAAGAATATGGTATTCGTGGTGGTACTTCGAATGCTTGTGTAAACATGGTATTTGCTAAGACTATTACGCTTTGCGCTAGAAAATGGTAAGAAGTATCATAATTACATCACAACTTTACAACAAGCATTACTGAAGGGATTATCTACAATACCTGGTATTTTGATTAATCAACCAAGTGATGCGGTCAATAGTGTGTGTGAACTTCTCATACGAGAAAATTCCAAGTGAAGTGATGCAAAATGCATTAAATAAAAAAGGGTTTATGGTGAGTGCAAGAAGTACTTGTGCATCTAAATCCGATGATCCAAGTTATGTTTTAAGTGCTATGGGTTATTCATCCAAACGTGCAAGCTCTTGTATTCGTATTAGTTTAACGTATCATAATACAGAAGAAGAGATTGCTTCATTTATAGATTCATTAAAGGAGATTATTTCGCAATATGGTTAAGTATGATACAGTCTTGATTCGCTATGGTGAATTAAGCACAAAGGGTAAGAATCGAAGAGATTTTATTACTAGACTCTTCACTAATATTAAATATATGTTGCGGGATTATCCTGCGCTAACGTATCGTAAAACATACGATCGTATTTACATTAAATTAACGGATGAAGATCCAGCAGAAATTGAAACTAAATTAAAGAAGGTGTTTGGTATTAGTTCATTCTCCTTTACAGAAAAGGTGAACAGTAATTTAGAAGATATCAAGCAAGCTTGTGTTCGTATCGCTAAGGAAAGTGATAAGAAGACATTTAAGATGATTACAAAACGTCACGACAAGAGTTTCCACTTAAGAGTGATGGTGTAAATCGTGAGGTTGCTGGAGAGATTCTACGTAATACGGATTTAAAGGTTGATGTACATGATCCTGAATTAGCAATCCATGTTGAAATCCACAGCAATGAAACCTACATCACATCTAGTAAGATTCCTGGTGCTGGTGGATATCCAGCTGGCATCAATGGCAAGGTGTTGTTAATGTTATCCGGTGGTATAGATTCACCAGTAGCGGCATATCAGTTGATGAAGCGTGGATTACATGTAGAAGCGGTACACTTTGCGTCTCCTCCATATACAAGTGAAAATGCAAAAAATAAAGTGTTAGAGCTTGCTTCACAAGTGAGTGAATACCAAGGTCACATGAAAGTGCATGTTGTTAACTTTACGCAATTACAGCTTGAAATCTATAAACATGCAGGAGATCCATATGCAGTTACATTAATGCGTCGTATGATGTTCCGCTTAGCAGACATGATCTCTAAAAAGTATGGATGTCTAGCAATCGGTACAGGTGAAAGTGTAGGACAGGTAGCTAGCCAAACACTAGAGAGTATCAACTGCATTAATACAGTTACAAATATGCCAATTCTAAGACCACTTGTATGTTATGACAAGATTGAAATTATTGATTTGGCACGTAAGATTGGTACGTATGAAACATCAATCTTACCATTTGAGGATTGCTGTACAATCTTTGATCCAAAGAACCCAGTCACAAAACCATCTGTAGATAAGAGTGTTTACTATGAATCAAAATTTGATTATGAAACACTATTACAACAGGCAGTGGATACACTAGAAACTGTGAATGTACAAGCAGTAAAGAAAGAAGAAGATTTCTTATAGAGAGGTGAAACTATGGCAAAGCATAATCAAGATATTCGCAATGAATTCAATGAAAAGATGCAACATTGCGCCACAATGGATGAGCAAGAACTATTGGATATCGCTAACGTAACGATTGTTAAAGTTGAAAAAGATGATACATATAACACAAAAGCGAAGTTAAAGATTTTTGCATTATTCACATCACTCTTTAACTGTGCAGAAAATGAACGTATGAAATACGTAAAAGCGTATTTACACAGCTCTTAAAATAATGATGATTGATAGGTATTTCTATAATGAAGTACCTATTTTCTTTGGTATAATTTAGATACATAAGATTTTTATCTATAATGAGGGATGAAATGAGAGATATTGATATTACTAATCATCAGCAATACAATATCTAATGATTCTATGGGATATTACTACCTAAACTTTATGGCGTATTTGGAAAGAAAGAAAGACGTATTTTAATATTTATGATATCCCATTTGATTTATTACCTATTTTTGTCCTTTCAAATGGTTGGATACGGTTTGAGATTTGGCTAGTCATTTATGCTGTATTTATGTTTGTTTTTGGGTGATTTCTACAAAGAAAATAAAGTTCTATATCCAATTCAAAAAGTCAGAATCATAGAAAATTGACTATATTACCTAATAATTCAAATAAAGAATACGATTTGATGCGTATATTTTAGTAGAAATCATTGACGTAAAAGGACTTTACATGTAGTATATCTATGTTATCAGCCCTCTTGTCGAGGTCTGTAACCGCTCAGGAAAGGGTTAAGTACGTAAGTCCCCTTGATGGCGCGTCTTATGATAAATGTCAGGAGGTGTTCAAATTGTACGCAATTATCGAAACAGGCGGAAAGCAACTTAAGGTTGAAGTAGGTCAGTCTATCTTCGTTGAAAAGTTAGATGTTGAACCAGAAAGCACAGTCGTTATCGACAAGGTAGTTCTTGTTAGTGACGCAGCAACAAAGATTGGTACTCCATATGTAGAGGGTGCTAAGGTTACTTGCAAGGTTGTAAAGCAAGGCAAGGAAAAGAAGATCCATATCTTCAAGTATAAGGCTAAGAAGGGCTCTACTCGTCGTAAGCAGGGTCACCGTCAACCATATACAAAGTTGACAGTTGAAGCTATCGAGGCTTAAGTCTCGATGATTGATATCCGTTATACGCAGCATGATAATCACATTTACTTCATTAGAAATTAGCGGTCACGCTGGTTTCTGCTGAAAGTGGTAAAGATTTGGTATGTGCAGCAGTTAGCGGTATTACATTCGGTTTGTTGAATGCATTAGATGAATTAACTGATGTTAAGAAAATGACAGTTGGTGATAATCTAATTCAAGTTAAAGTTGATAATCCTACAGCAGAAAGTGATTTATTACTATCTGCAGGTATTATTCAATTAAAGACAGTTCAACAACAGAATCAACGTTTTATTAAAATTAAAAATGGAGGTGTAAATACTATGAAGTTCACACTGGATATTCAGTTCTTTGCAAGTAAGAAGGGTGTATCTTCCACAAAGAACGGCCGTGATTCTGCCGGCAGAAGATTAGGTGCTAAGAAGGCTGATGGTCAGTATACAAACGCTGGCTCTATCATTTATCGTCGAGAGGCACAAAGATCTACCCAGGCAAGAATGTTATGCGCGGTGGAGATGATACATTGTTTTGCAACAGCTGCAGGTATCGTTAAGTATGAGCGTCTTGGCAAGGATAAGAAGCAGGTTTCTGTTTATCCTCAAAGCTTAATTTGAAACAGAATGGAATGCTCCTGACAGGTTCAGGAGCTTTTTAGGAAAGGAGATTCCTTGATGATTGACTTAGTAAAACTACATGTAAAAGCAGGTGACGGTGGCAGAGGTTGTGTTGCTTGGCGTCATGAGAAGTTCTACGCAAATGGTGGACCTTTTGGTGGTGATGGAGGTAAAGGTGGCGATATTTGGTTTGCTGTTGATACCAACGAAACAACATTAATGAAGCTAAAGTTCACACGTAAGATTAAGGCTGGCAATGGTATGCCAGGTTTAATTAAAAAGATGCATGGTAAATCAGGGGATGACATCATTGTGCCTGTTCCACTTGGAACGATGATACGTAATGCGGCCAATGGTGATCTTTTAGCTGACCTTACAAAACCAGGACAAAAAGTATTGATTGCTCGTGGAGGTAAGGGTGGTTTAGGTAATATGCACTTTGCAACTTCAAGAAATGATGCTCCTGAATATGCACAACCGGGTGAAGTTGGAGAAAGCTTAGATGTTCAAGTAGAATTACGTCTTTTGGCGGATGCTGGTCTCATCGGTTTTCCATCCGTTGGTAAGTCAACATTCTTATCCGTTGTAACAAGAGCGAATCCACAGATTGCTGCATATCCTTTTACAACAATAGAGCCAAATATTGGTGTTGTACAAATGCCTAATGATCGTAGTTTTGTGCTAGCAGATATGCCAGGTTTAATCGAAGGTGCTGGTGAAGGTAAGGGATTAGGACATGAGTTCTTACGTCATATCAAGCGCTGTCGTGTATTGATTCACGTCATCGATATGTCTGGGGCAGAACGTAATCCTGTTGAAGATTATGAAATCATCAATAAGGAGTTAGCTACCTACGATTTAGCACTTGAAAAGCGTCCTCAGATTGTAGTCGCAAATAAGATGGATGATGAATATGCGCATATGTATCTGGAAGAGTTTAAGAAGAAATACCCAGATATTAAAGTCTATGAAACAAGTACATTAGAACATAAGGGTTTAGATGAGGTTCTCTATGCAGCACTTGCGGAAATTGATAAAGCTCGTGAGGTTGAAATGGAAACTCCTGAAAGTACAGAAGAGACTGTTGTATATCGTTATGAACCTAAGAAACCAGACTTTAAGATTGTGAAACTTGGTCCAGGTAGATTTAAGGTTGACTCTGAAAAGATTGATCGTCTATTTGATACAGTTGACTTCGATAAGGATGAAGAAACATATCAGTTTGCGATGACACTACAGAAGATGGGTGTTGATAAGGCACTTTATGAAGCTGGTGCACGTGATGGTGATCAAGTTATCGTAAATACCTTTATCATGGATTATAAAGAGTGAGTGATATGATAGCATTTATAAAAGGAAAAGTAGCATCGTATGGTGCGGATTGGGTTGTGGTTGATTGTCATGATATTGGCTATCAGATGGCATATCCACATCCAGAAAACTTACATCTAAATGATGAAGTATTTATCTATACATATCTTCATATTACAGAAAATGATATGAGTTTATTTGGTTTTGAAAGCCAAGATGAAAAAGCTTTATTCTTAAAGCTTATCTCTGTTAAGGGATAGGGTCCTAAGACGGCGATGGGGATGTTAAGTAAATGTGGTTATCAATCCATCGTATCTGCAATTGAAACAGGTGATGTAACTCTATTAAAGAAGATGCCTGGTATTGGTGCTAAATCTGCAAGTCAGATTGTATTAGATTTAAAGGGTAAGTTAGTCGCTGTACCTACATCATCACCAAAACAGGATACAGTATCTTATCCTGCGGAAATCCGTGAAGCACTAGAAGGTTTAAAGAATTTAGGCTATAAACAGGGAGAATTATCTGCAGTGGCAAATATGATGAGTGAAAACCCTGGATTAACAACCGAGAAGTATTTAAAGCTCGGATTACAATTTTTAGTTAAACAAAAGTAAGGGAGGCATATGGAAGAGAGTGATCGTTTGTTATCTGCAAATGCAGAAATGGGTGATGATGAAGAGAGTCTTCGTCCCCAAACACTTGATGAATATGTAGGCCAAGATACGTTAAAAGAAAACTTACGTATCTATATTCAGGCGGCTTTGCAGAGAAATGAATCTTTGGATCATGTTCTTTTGTATGGGCCTCCAGGGTTAGGTAAGACTACACTTTCATTTATTCTAGCCAATGAAATGCACTCTAAGGTTAGAGTGGCTTCTGGTCCATCCATTACAAAAGCTGGTGATTTAGCAGCGATATTGTCAGTATTAGAGCCAGGAGATGTATTGTTTATTGATGAGATTCATCGTTTGCCAAAACAAGTAGAAGAAGTTTTATATCTGCGATGGAGGACTTTGAGTTAGATATCATGGTTGGTGGTGAAAATGGAGCAGGTGGAAGAAGTGTTCGCTTGGATCTACCTCCATTTACACTTGTTGGTGCGACGACTCGTGCTGGTGATTTATCAGCACCATTAAGAGACCGCTTTGGTATTGTGGCTAAGCTTGAGTACTATAACCAAGAACAGCTATGTTCAATCGTTAGTCGTACAGCACGTGTATTGAATGCACCAATTCATTCAGCTGCAGTAGATGAGATTGCACGTCGTTCTCGTGGTACACCACGTATTGCCAATCGTTTACTACGCCGCATTCGTGACTTTGCACAGGTGTTAAATGATGGTCATATATCAAGGGATATTGCAGAGACTGCACTAGATCGTTTAAAGGTGGATTCCCTTGGCTTAGACGAAGTTGATATTCGTTATTTACGTGGTATTATTGAGCGTTTCCATGGTGGTCCTGTAGGTCTAGAATCTCTTGCAAATGCAATATCGGAAGAGACAACAACACTTGAGGATGTGTATGAACCATATCTCATACAAATTGGATTTGTGAATCGTACGAGCCGTGGACGTGTGGTAACAGAGAAGGCATATGAGCACTTGCATATCACACATACAGATACATTATTTTAAGAATTGATTAAGCATGCATGTTTAAAATGTATGCTTTTTTTTATGTAAAAAGTCTTGAAAATACGTGAATTTTGTGTGAAAAATTACCGTTTTCTTGCAAAGAGTACAAAGAATCATATAAAATAATGATATGTTTAACAAGAAAAATAAGAAAACAAATCTTGTTGTAGTAGCGTATATTGCCACAGTACTACTCGGTGGATATGCTTCTGTACAACATGTATATGCGGACAACACAGCTCCAACAATCGACACAGAGATTTACCAGTCATCGAAGTTAGTTCAGCTGATTTAAATCCACAAGAGACTATCAAGTATTCTATTTTACAGGAAAGAAGCCAGTCTTTTGCGGATATGGATTACAAGAACATTGATGCAAGTAAATCAAAGTTAATATTAGAAGGCTTTGATCGTAACCTAACAGGTATTCAACAAGCTACTGCTCGTGTGACTTTAGTTAAAAAAGATGCTGATGATAAGACACTTGGTTATTCCTTTATTCAAAAAGTATTGATCAAGGTTGTAACAAGCACTGCACCAGTCATCAAATTGAAGTCTGATTCTGTTACAGTTAACAACGGGGATACTTGGAATGCTTCTAACTATATCTCTTATATCAATGACGATTCGGTGTATTACCAGCACTAACAATCACTGGTAATGTTGATATGGCTACTGATGGTAACTACACAGTTTTATATACTGTTGTAGATACAACTGGTAATAAGTCATTTGCACAGTTAAATGTTACTGTAAAGACTCCTCAGGAAGTTATTGATAACAAGATTGAAGAAGAGCGTAAAGCAAAGGAAAATGAAAAGATTCAAGCTGCGAAACAAGCACTTGAAAATAGTTATAGTACAAGTGCATTTATCAGTACTGCACAGTTACTTGCGGATGCTGATGAAGTTTGGAAGGCTTATGCAAAAGCAGGATTAATTACAGATCATGAGACGGGAGATACTGGTAATAATTACTCATTTAGCCAATGTACATGGTGGGTATATATCCGCCGTCATCAGTTAGGTTTAACTGCTGGTAGTTTGATGGGTAATGGTAATCAATGGGCAAATACAGCTCGTAGTTTAGGATATACTGTTTCTAATACACCAATGGTTGGTGATGTTATGGTGTTTGCAGCTGGACAAGAAGGTTCAGATGGTTACTATGGTCACGTTGCAATCGTAGAAGCGATTACAACAGATGGTTCTGTTATTACTTCTGAATGTGGTGCTAGCCGTAATGGTCAACCATATTCACGTGTTATCTCTGATCCATCTAGATTTGAGTACATTCACTATTAAGATTTTGGAAGATACATATAGTATCTTCCTTTTTTGATAGTTGAAATCAGCTCTAGATTTGAATAAAATACCTATATGAGTAGAAGAGATGAACAAAGAAATTTACGTATGAATCAAGTTGCTTACTTCTTGATGACATTTGCGGTATATATAGCGATATACATGGTTTTTGTATTCTTGTTTAGTATCATAAATGGATTCTTGAGTTTACATCCATACATCAAATTAATCATCTATATTCTATTCTTTGAAGCAGATCGCAGAATCACAGCGTATGTAATGCGATTACCGATTGTGAAATCCATTATTCGTTTATAATCTGGTTAAACGGATTTTTTTGATAATAGAAAGAAGGATTATTATGGAAAAGTGGGATTTATATACAATTGATCGCGAAAAAGATGAATCATGTAATAACACGTGGAGATGATGTTCCTAAAAATCTCTATCATTTAGTTGTACATGTATGTATCTTTAATGCAAAAAACCAAATGTTGATTCAACAAAGACAATCCTTTAAAGAGGGATGGCCTAATATGTAGGATGTAACAGTCGGTGGTTCTGCATATTGGTGAAAATAGTCGACGTAGCAGCAATGCGAGAAGTTGCAGAGGAACTCGGATTGAAAAAGTTGATTTGAAAATACATCACCTGTTATTACAAAAGTATTTTAATGAAGGTTTTGATGATATTTATATTTTAGAAAAAGAGATCGATATTTCAAAATTAATACTTCAGTATGAAGAAGTACAGGCAGTAAAATGGGTGGGTATTGAAGAAATCTTGAGATATGATTAGTTTAAGAAGTTTATACCATATGACGAAAGCTTTTATCCATTTTTATTTCATCTACATCAAGTGAACAGTTTATATCAAAAAGTAGTATGTCACACTGTGAGTCTAATTTTGTTTAAAGTTCACAATTTTAGTTTATAATAAATAAAAGGATAGTGTATTTTAGGAGGCGATGAATACGTTTAGATACACAAAGAATAAATATAAAAGAGAATCGGTTTTGCAAAATTAATTGATAAAAAGTGAGTGAGTATTTGCTGTTCCAGGAAAATTCCAACCCAGAGGATTTATATGAATTGGTTTTATGACAGAGAAAGGAGATTTTTGAAGTAAAGTGTGTTTATCTATAATGCTGTAAATATTGGTATGGAAGGGACGCTAGTGTTCCAAGGATATCAATTGATATCTTTTGGTGATTGGATAAAAGAGTTTAGTGAGTAATAGGATTTGTTGTAATCACAATATATTTTCTAAAATCAACATAATATGTCTTGTTGACATATCTTTGCTCATGAAGAGATATTTATAATCTGACATAATTCATTAAGCTATTTTGTTGAAAATGATGGATACAATGGTATAATCTAACCAAAGCGAAGAAGAGAAGTAGTAATATTGGCTGTTTTGAAAGAGAGTCTGTGGTTGGTGGAAACAGATAAAACGAAGATATGAAGTAGTCTTGGAGCTGTATCTTTGAACTAGTAGTAGAAGATACCGTAGGGAAGCACGTTACGCTGTTTGAGAAGTAAGCAAAGGTGGTACCACGTTTATACACGTCCTATGCATAGGGCGTTTTTTTATGTTTGAGGAGAAGGTAATATGGAAAAGAATCTAGCACAAAAGTATGATCACAAGGCCGTAGAAGAAGGCAAATACAACCGATGGATTGAAAAAGGATATTTCACTGCAGGTGATAAGTCTAAAGATCCGTTTACAATTGTAATTCCTCCACCAAACGTAACAGGTATTTTACATATCGGTCACGCTTGGGATAATACATTACAGGATATTATTGCGCGTTATAAGCGTATGCAGGGCTATGACATGTTGTTTTTACCAGGCATGGACCATGCAGGTATTGCGACACAGGCAAAGGTTGATGCACGCTTAAAGAGTGAAGGTATTTCTCGTTATGATTTAGGACGTGAAAAGTTCTTGGATCGTGCGTGGGAGTGGAAGGCAGAATATGCCAAGACAATTCGTACACAATGGGGTAAACTTGGAAACTCATTAGACTATAGTCGTGAGCGTTTTACAATGGATGATGGTTTCAACGATGCGGTTCGTCATGTATTTGTTAAACTCTACAATGAAGGTTTAATCTATCGTGGTTGGCGTATCAGTAACTGGGATCCAGAAGCACGTACTGCATTAAGTAATATCGAAGTTTATTATCAAGATGATCCAGGCAAGATGTATCACTTCAAATATGTTGTAAAGGAAACTGGTGAAGAGTTTGTTGTTGCGACAACACGTCCTGAAACAATGTTTGGTGATGTTTGCGTTGTAGTTAATCCTAATGATGAAACACTAAATCACTTAATTGGAAAACATACTACAACCCAGCAAATGGACAGGAGTTACCTATCATCGGTGATGACTATGTTGAGATTGGTTTTGGTACTGGTGCTATGAAGTGTACACCAGCTCACGATCCTAATGACTTTGCGATTGCGGAAAGACATCATTTAGAAAAACCTATCTGTATGAATCCAGATGGAACAATGAATGAACTTTGTGGTCAATATGAAGGTATGGATCGTTATGTAGCACGTGAAGCTCTTGTAAAGCAAATCGAAGCAGATGGAAACCTTGTTAAGATTGAAGAGATGACACATAACGTAGCACATTCTGAACGTACACATTGTGTTGTTGAACAGTATCTATCACAACAGTGGTTTGTTAAGATGAAGCCACTTGCGGAAGATGTATTGAAGTATCAAGCAGATGAAGCAACAAAGATTAACTTCTATCCTGAACGTTTTGAAAAGACATTCAATGGATGGTTAGAGAATATTGAAGACTGGTGTATCTCTCGTCAATTGTGGTGGGGCCATCGCATTCCTGCATGGTATAACACTGTGACGGGTGAAACATACGTTGGTGAAACTGATCCAGAGGATACAACAAACTGGGTACAGGATGAAGATGTACTTGATACATGGTTCTCCAGTGCTTTATGGCCATTTGCGACATTAGGTTGGCCAGAAGAAACGGAAGATTTAGCACGTTATTATCCAACCAATACAATGGTTACTGGTTACGACATTATCTTCTTCTGGGTTGCACGTATGGCATTCCAAGCAAGACACTTTACCAAGAATCGTCCATTTAAGGATGTACTAATCCATGGTTTATTACGTGATGCGCAAGGCCGCAAGATGTCTAAATCACTTGGTAATGGTATCGATCCAATGCAGGTTATTGAAGAGTATGGTATCGACGCATTACGTTTCTTCTTAACAACAAATTCAACGCCAGGACAGGATATGCGTTATATTCCTGAAAAGGTTGAAGCAGCTGGTAACTTTATCAACAAGATTTGGGAATGCGTCTAGATTTGTATTTATGAATCTTCCTGAAGGTATGAGGGTAGAAGATGTTAATTTAACAAATCTATCACTTGCGGATTCATGGATTATCAATCGTCTTAACGAAACAATTACACATGTTACTGAAAATATGGAGAAGTATGAATTTGCTTTAGTTGGTAACGAACTATATTCTTTCGTATGGGATGACTTCTGTAGTTGGTATGTTGAGATGAGTAAGACTGCATTAAATGGTACGGATGAAGTAGCTAAACATGCTGCACAATCAACTCTATACGTATGTTTAAAGGCTATTGTTAGTTTATTACAACCATTTATGCCATTTGTAACTGAAGAGATTTATGATTTATTACCAGGTGCTAAGGAAAGTATCAACTTAGAATCATGGCCAACTGTTATTAAAAATGTAACTACTTGTGATTTAACTGCAATGGCAAGAGTAATTTCTGCAATCCAAAAGATTCGTGAAGTTAAGATTGTAAATGATTTGAAACCATCTACATTAATTCATATTGCATTAAAGGATCTTGACGGTAATATAATCATGGCGGATGAAGCAATGTCTGCGATTATCATGAAACTTGCAAAGGCACAGTGGCAAGACACACTTGAAGGAGACTTAACAGTCGAAGCAATTCAAGGTGGTAGCTTATATATTCCATCTAGTGAATTAAGTAATCCAGAAGAGGAAATCAAGAAGCTCGAAGCGGAGATTGAAAGACTTAAGTCTGAGATTGCACGTTCTACAGGTATTCTTTCTAACCAAGGATTTATTGCGAAAGCTCCAGCCGAAAAGATTGAAAATGAAAAGCAAAAACTTGAAGCATATCAGAAACAATACGCTGTTATTGAAGAGCGCTTAAATGTATTGAAAAAGTAGTGGACATGTTATAATCATGATAACAATTCATGATTGACGGAGGTGCAGTATGTCAAATAAAGAAAATAAGCATACGCTATTAAAAGTATTAGGTGTTACTGCTGTCGCTGGTGCAAGCGCATATGCAGGAGCTGGATATTATGTGTTCCGCAATGCGTTTGATTTACAGAATAGTAGATATTTACAAAAATGTGGAGCAGCGATGCAGCTACCATTATTACAGATGGAAAGAAATGAGTGGTTTGCACACAGCAACCGTTTCGATGATTTCATCGATTCTTATGATGGTCTAAAACTACATGCATTACGAATCGTGAATCAAGAAGATTCTCATAAGTGGATTATTATCCAACATGGTATTGCCTCTTATAGTGGAACTTTACTAGAACACATGTGGGAAGCAGACCATCGTGGATTTAATATCTTAGCACCGGATGCACGTGGTTATGGAATGTCTGAAGGCAAGTACACTGGTCTTGGTTGGTGTGAACACTATGACTTAATTAGTTGGATTAACTACTTAGTCAATTTAGATCCACTTGCAGAGATTGTGTTATTTGGTATGAACGTAGGTGCAGCTTCTGTTATGAATGCAGTTGGTGATTATTTACCACATAATGTAAAATGTGCAATCGCAGAAGGTGGATATAAAGAAATTAAAGATATCATCCAAACAAAAGTTCAAGACATCACTAAGTTCAATGGTAAGATCGTAATGCCATCCGTAGACTTCTATGTAAGACAACTATTGCATTTTAGTCTAAATGATATCAGTACACAACGTCAGTTAAGAAACGCTGTAACTCCAATGTTATTCCTACATGGTTTACAAGATCGCATCGTTCCAATTAGCCATGCGTATGATAACTATTACTCTTGTGCAAGCAAGAAGGAGATGTATGTATCTGAACAGGGTGGATTTGGAAATCTAACAAGTGACCCCCAATACTTCCCACGATTCTTCGAGTTCATTAAGAAGTATACAAAATAATAGTTTCATTAGACGGTATCGATTAGATATCGTCTTTTATTTTTCATGCTTGCATGGAAAATATTTAGTTAATTTATTGGATAATCTCACAAAAATGACTCGTATGTATTGAGAAATGTAACCGGTTGCTTTATAATCAAACAGTAGATAAAGGGAGGCTATAATGGCTACTAAAAAGTATGTTTATAAGTTTTCTGAAGGTAATGGTTCCATGCGTGAACTGCTCGGTGGTAAAGGTGCTAACCTTGCTGAAATGAGCATTTTAGGTATGCCAGTACCGGATGGATTTACCATCACAACTGAAGCGTGCAATGCATATTACGCAGATGGTAAGAAAATCAACAAGAATATCATGGACGAAATTCACAAGCATGTTGAAATGCTACAGAAGGCAACAGGTAAAAAATTAGGTGGATTAGATAATCCTTTACTTGTTTCTGTACGTTCAGGTGCACGTGCATCTATGCCAGGTATGATGGACACAATTCTTAACTTAGGTATGAATGATGAAGTTGTTAAGGTTGTTGAAGAAAAGTCTGGTAACAAGAGATTTGCATACGACTCCTATCGTCGTTTCGTGCAAATGTTCTCAGACGTTGTTATGGGATTATCTAAATCACGTTTTGAAGAAATCATTGATGAAGTTAAAGAAAAGAAGGGCGTTACTCAGGATATCGAATTAGATGCTGAGGATATGTTCGAATTAACAAAGCGTTTCAAGGCTTTCTATAAGAAAGAATTGAAGGAAGAATTCCCACAGGATCCAACAGTTCAATTAGAACGCGCAATCGAAGCTGTATTCCGTTCATGGAATAATGACCGTGCTATCTTCTATCGTAAGATGAATGATATCCCAAGTTCTTGGGGAACAGCGGTAAACGTTCAATCTATGGTATTCGGTAACATGGGTGATGATTGCGGAACAGGTGTTGCCTTTACTCGTAACCCTGCAACAGGTGAAAGAAAATTATTTGGTGAATACTTAATTAACGCACAAGGTGAAGACGTTGTTGCTGGTATTCGTACACCATCTCCAATTGCAGAACTTAAGAAGGTAATGCCAAAGGCATATAAGGACTTCACAGATATCTGTGCACGTTTGGAAAAGCATTACCATGACATGCAGGATATGGAATTTACAATTGAACATGGAAAACTATTCATGTTACAAACACGTAATGCGAAGCGTACAGCTGCAGCTGCTTTAAAGGTTGCTGTAGATATGGAGAAGGAAGGTCTTGTAACTAGGGATCAAGCTTTATTGATGGTTGATCCTAAGCAGTTAGATGACTTACTACACCCTCAGTTTGACGCTGAAGACTTAAAGAAAAAGAAGAATGATGTAATTGCTAAGGGCTTAGCTGCTTCACCAGGCGCTGCTTGTGGTGAAATCGTATTCACTGCTGAAGAAGCTAAGACAAAGGCAACGATGGGACGTAAGGTAATCTTAGTTCGTCTAGAAACATCACCAGAAGATATCGAAGGTATGCATGTATCTGAAGGTATCTTAACAGTACGTGGTGGTATGACATCTCACGCAGCTGTAGTAGCTCGTGGTATGGGTGCTTGCTATGTATCTGGTTGTGGAGACATTAAGGTTAACGAAGCTAAGTTACAATTCACCGTGAAGGGTGAAGTATTCAAGGATGGAGATATCATCTCCTTAGATGGTTCTACAGGTTTAGTTTACCGTGGTGAAATCAAGACAGTTCCAGCAACAATTTCTGGTAACTTCAAGAAGTTCATGCAGTGGGCTGATGAACGTAGAACTATGAAGATTCGTACAAACGCTGATACACCAGAAGATGCTGCAAGAGCTGTTAACTTTGGTGCTGAAGGTGTTGGACTTGTTCGTACAGAACATATGTTCTTCAACTCTCCAGAACGTATTAAGGCTATCCGTGAATTAGTAGTTGCTCAAAATGTTGAACAACGTCAGATTGCTTTAAATCTATTAGAGCCAATGCAACAAGGTGACTTTGAAGGTATCTTCGAAGCAATGGGTGGAAGAAGTGTTACTATCCGTCTATTAGACCCACCTCTACATGAATTCTTACCAAAGGCTGAAGCAGAATCATTAGAAGTTGCTAAGGCATTAGGTATCTCTGTAGAAGACTTGATGGCTGCGGCAGCTAACTTACATGAGTTCAACCCAATGATGGGTCACCGTGGATGCCGTCTAGACGTTACATATCCAGAAATCGGTGTCATGCAGACACGTGCAATTATCAAGGCTGCTATCAACATCAACAAGAAGCACCGTGGTTGGAAGTTAGTTCCAGAAATCATGGTTCCATTAGTTGGTGAAAAGAAGGAACTTGATTATGTTGCACAGATTATTCGTACAACTGCTGACGAAGTAATCAAGGAAGCTGGAGTGAAGCAGGATTATAAGATCGGTACAATGATTGAAATTCCACGTGCTGCGTTAAACGCTGATGAATTGGCACAAACAGCTGAATTCTTCAGTTTCGGTACAAACGACTTAACACAGATGACATTTGGATTCTCACGTGACGATGCTGGTAAGTTCTTAGATGATTACTACAGTAAGCATATCTACGATAACGATCCATTCGCACACGTAGATGTAAATGGTGTTGGTAAACTTATCTCTATGGCTTGTGAAATGGGCCGTTCAACTCGTAAGGACATTCACTTAGGTGTCTGTGGTGAACATGGTGGTGACCCAGTAAGTATCGAATTCTTCCAACGTGTTGGATTAACATATGTATCTTGCTCACCATACCGCGTTCCTATCGCTCGTTTAGCAGCTGCACAAGCGGCAATTCGTGCTGGTGTTAAAACAGCTGTTGTAGCTAAGAAACCTGCTAAGAAAACTGTAGTAAAGAAGGCTACAAAGAAGGTTGCTGCTAAGAAACCAGTTGCTAAGAAGACAACTGCAAAGGTTGCTTCTAAGAAAGTAGCTAAACCAGCTGTAAAGAAGGCTCCTGCAAAGAAAGTTGCTAAGCCAGTAGCTAAGAAGGCTGTAAAGAAAGTTGCTACTAAGAAGGTTACAAAGCCAGCTGTTAAAAAGACTGTTGCTAAGAAACCTGTAGCGAAAAAAACCAGCTGTAAAGAAAGTTACTAAGAAAGTAGCTGCTCCTAAGGCTGTAGCTAAAAAGCCAGTAGCTAAAAAAGCTCCTGCAAAAAAGACAACTAAAAAGTCTAAGTAATTAATGATTAGGACTGCTAGTATATTGGCAGTCCTTTTTAATACGTTATAATTGAGATGTAACTAATTTTATTTAATCTCTATGATAATGAGGTATACGCATGGAAAAATATATTATGTCGATTGATCAAGGAACAACTAGTTCACGTGTAATTATCTTTAATCATGATGCTAAGATTGTTTCTTCTGCACAAAAAGAATTTCAACAATACTTTCCTAAACCAGGTTGGGTAGAACATGATGCCAATGAGATTTGGTTATCTGTATTGTCTTGTATGATGCAAAGTATGCTGGATGCTAATATTAAACCAGAACAGATTGTGGGTATCGGTATTACCAACCAACGTGAGACTACAGTTGTATGGGATAAGAAAACAGGTATTCCTGTGTATAAGGCAATCGTTTGGCAATCTCGTCAAACATCTGAAATCTGTAATCAGTTAAAACAAGATAATCATGCTAGCATGATTCGTAAGAAGACAGGGCTTCAACTTGATCCATATTTTTCTGCAACAAAGATTCGTTGGATTTTAGATCATATTGAAAATGGTCAACAGCGTGCAGAGAGTGGTGAGTTGCTTGCGGGTACAATTGATACTTGGTTAATCTGGTGTCTATCAGGAATGAAAGCGCATGTGACTGACTACAGTAATGCATCTAGAACAATGCTATTTAATATCTATGATAAGAAATGGGATGAAGAATTATGTAGTCTTCTGAATGTTCCAATGTGTATGTTACCAGAGGTAAAAGATAGTAGTTGTATCTTTGCACATACTGCTACTGAATACTTCTTTGGTAAACGTGTACCGATTGCTGGTGCTGCTGGTGATCAACAGGCTGCATTATTTGGACAACAATGTTTTGATCGAGGTAGCGTAAAAAATACATATGGAACTGGTTGCTTTATGTTAATGAATACTGGTAATGAACCACATCCTAGCAAGCATGGTCTAGTTACTACAATTGCTTGGGGCTATCAGGGTAAAATTACTTATGCACTTGAAGGTTCTGTATTTGTGGCTGGTAGTGCTGTACAGTGGTTGCGTGATCAGTTGAAGTTTTTTAAGACGGCTAAAGAATCTGAGACACTTGCATTGTCCGCAAAGGAAGAACATGAACTCATTGTAGTACCTGCCTTTGTTGGTTTAGGCGCACCGTATTGGGATAATGATTGTAAGGGTGCGATGTTTGGTATTACACGTGGTACTAGTAAAGAAGATATGACAAAAGCAACATTAGATTCTATCGCTTATCAAAATCGAGATATCCTAGATGCGATGAAAGAAGATTCTGGTATTGCTATTCATTCACTACGTGTAGATGGTGGAGCTTCTGCAAATGATTATTTAATGCAGTTTCAAAGTGATATTATGCAATGTGCAATTGAACGTCCTGAGAATGTTGAATCAACTGCACTTGGTGCTGCATATCTAGCAGGCCTTGCAGTAGGTTATTGGTCTAATTTAGAAGAGATAAAGAAAGAGAGAAACAGTCATATATTTACACCGATGATGAAAATATCTGATGTAAATGATTTATATGAGCGTTGGCAAAAGGCAGTTAGCTGTGCACGGATGTTTACAAAAAATGAGGAATAATCCCTATATATAGAGGAATATGCTTGATAATCCCTTTAAAATGGGGTATATTGTAAACGAAATAAGGAGAGCGGAAGCTCTCCTTGTGTTATGTCTGGAGGCATATGGAAAACATTGATAGATTGACCGAATTATTTCAGCCAGTATTTGACGAATGCCACGTTCGACTTTACGAGATTGTTTGGCTTGGTAATGAGAAGACATTACAGGTCGCAATTGACAATGATGCACATGCGATTGACTTAGATATTTGTGCAGAAGTGAGTGAAAAGCTTGGTGTAGTCTTGGACAAGTATGATCCAATCAAAGAAGAGTATAGCTTGGAAGTCTGTAGCCCTGGTGCAGAGCGAGAGATTAAAGATTATGCTGAGTTTGAACAGTTAGTGGATGAATATATCTATATTGAACTCAAGGAACCATTTAAGAATATGGTTGAGTTAACAGGATATGTTCGTGCTGTTAGTGCTGATACGATTTCGTTAGAGTATCGTGATAAGGCAGTAAAGCGCACTGCTACGATTGAAAAGAACAATATTCGTTTTGCTAGATTAGCAATTAAATTATAAGGAGAGATCATGGAGATTAAATACACACAACTTCTCAATGCGATTCGCGGTGTGGAAGATGACAAGAATGTGCCTGAGAATATCGTATTAGAGGCATTAACAGAAGCTGTTGCGAAAGCATTCAAGAAGGATTCTGAATTACAGGATATTGAAGTGAAGGCAGAAATCAATAAGAAGAGTAAGACAATTGATATCTACCAGTACTACAATGTTGTTGAAGAAGTAGAAGATGATGAATTAGAAATTTCATTAGAGGATGCTAAGAAATTAGATTCTAACGCTGAGTTAGGTGGGACAGGTTCGTGAGAAGAAGGAAATCACTTCTATGTCACGTGCTGCTGCATCTTTAGCAAAGAACGTATTCCGTCAAAAGATTCGTGAAGCTGAAAAAGGTTGCAGTATACAATGAATATATCTGATCAAAAGGATGAAATGGTTATCGGTACTGTTGAATCTGATGAAAGATAAGTTCACTTTTAATTAGTCTAGGTAAGACAGTTGCTTTTACTTTCTAAGTCAGCTGAAATTCCCTCATGAAAAACTAACAGAAGGACAGAGCATCCGCGTTGTAATCTACTGATGTACAAAAAGGGAAACAAAGGGTTCACAGGTATTGGTATCACGTGCTGATGCGACACTTGTTAAGCGTTTATTTGAAAAAGGAAGTTCCTGAAATTTATCAGGGTATCGTTGAAATTAAATCGATTGCTCGAAGCTGAGCGAAAGAACAAAAAGATGGCTGTTCTCTCACACAATCCTGATGTAGACCCAATTGGATCATGTATTGGTCCTCGTGGTTCACGTGTGCAAAAGATTATTGACGAATTACATGGTGAAAAAGATTGATATCTTCCAATGGAATGATGATGTAACTGAACTTGTTAAGAATGCTTTAGCACCTGCAGAAATTATCTCTGTTCTTCCAGGACAAGATGATAATAGCTTGCTTTGTTATCGTTAGCGAAGATCAATTATCACTCGCTATCGGTAAGCGTGGTAAGAATGCACGTTTAGCTGTGAAGTTAACAGGTCGTAAGATTGATATTAAGACTCGTCAAGAACTAGAAGATATGGGCAAGGATTATGATGAGTTACTCGCACAGGCAGAAGTAATGAAGAAGAAGCTTGCGGAAGAAGTGAAGGCTAAGAACGTTGAACGTCAAAAGGCTGCTGCTAAGGAAGAAGAAGAAAAGAGACTTGCGGCTATTGCTAAGTTTAGAGCTGAAAATCCAGATTCTATCGTTGATGAAGACGAAGACTATATCCCAGAAGAAATGATGGAAAGAGTTAACGATACAATCATCGATGAAATTTCTAATCAGCCAGATGAAGAGCATGAAGAGGTTGTTGAAACTCCAGTTGTAGAAACAGTTGAAGAAACTGTTGTTGAAGAAAAGCCAGTTATTGTTGAAAAGACAGCAGAAGAAAAGGAAGCTTCACGTAAGCATGCGAACTTAGAAGAATTAGCGAAGAAGGCTACTTATGTATCACACTTTGAAAAACTGGTTGATTCATCTAAGCCTAAGAATACTGATTCTAAGTACAAGAAGAAAAAGAAGAAGGAAGAAGAAGAGTACAAGGTTAGAAACAAGGATCTTGAAGAACAGATTAAGAAGAACTTGCTTGTTGCTGATAATCGTCCTATCTATAGTGAAGAAGAGTTGGCTGAAATTGAAGCTCAACAGGAATCCGAAGCAGAGAAGGAGTATGACATCGACTACGATGAGTATGAAGAATACTACGATGACGATGAAAACATGTAAGCATGCCTAAGAAAATTCCAATGCGTAAATGTGTAGCAACCGGAGAACAGCTCCCTAAAAAGGAGTTGCTCCGTGTTGTTAGAACACCAGAAGGTACATTAGCTGTTGATACAACAGGCAGAACAAATGGCCATGGTGCATATTTAAAGAAAGACTTAGCAGTCATTGAAATTGCTAAGAAGAATAATGCTCTAGCAAAAGCATTATCACAAAAGATTCCAGATGAATTCTGGGATGAAATTGCGAAAGCAATGAAGTAGTGGTATCCATTTTGAAAGGAAGGGATGTTACCGATACAGTATTTCGAGATGCAAATCTCAAACAAAGAAAGAGAGGTACATAAATGCCAGTTCCAACAAAACGCAAACCTGCAAATAAGAAGAATGTTTCCAACAATCGTAACAATACGAAGAAAAGACCATTCAATAAAAATGACAATCATCAATCTAAACAACCAGTAGAGATTACAGAGATTACATTCAGTGATGGTATTACAGTTGGTGAATTAGCAGATAAATTAAATCGTCAATCAAGTGAACTCATCAAAGCATTGTTTATGGAAGGTAAGATGGTTACCATCAACAGTGCACTTGAAGATGAAATGGTTGAACTTGTATGCATGAATTACAACATTGAAGCCGTTAAGGTGAAAGAAAGAGAAGCAGACAGCTTGGAAGATGAAGAACAAGATTCTGCCGAAGACTTACAGGAACGTCCACCTGTTGTTACTATCATGGGTCACGTAGACCATGGTAAGACAACATTATTGGATACAATCCGTCGCTCTAAGGTAGCTGCTGGTGAAGCTGGTGGTATTACACAGGCAATCGGTGCGTACCAGGTTACAGTCAATGGACGTAAGGTTACTTTCTTAGATACTCCAGGACACGAAGCATTTACTGCTATGCGTGCTCGTGGTGCTAGTGTGACTGACTTAGCTGTTATTGTTGTTGCGGCTGATGATGGTGTCATGCCACAGACACGTGAGGCAATTGACCACGCAAAGGCTGCTGGTGTTCCAATTATCGTTGCTGTAAACAAGATGGATAAGCCTGACGCAAATCCTGACCACGTTAAGTCTGAAATGGCTGAACTTGGTATCATGCCTGAAGAATGGGGTGGGCGATACTATCTTTGTTAATACCAGTGCGAAAAAGGGTGATGGTATTGATGAATTATTAGAAACAATCTTAATTGTTTCTGATGTAAAGGAATTAAAGGCTAACCCTAACCGTACAGCGACAGGTACAGTCGTTGAAGCGAAACTCGATAAGGGTAGAGGTCCAGTTGCGACCTTACTTGTACAGAATGGTACATTACATCATGGAGATCCAGTTGTAGTAGGTACATGTTTTGGTAAAGTACGTCGTATGACAGATGAAAATGGTAATGAACTTAAGACTGCAGGTCCATCACGTCCAGTAGAGATTATTGGTTTAAATGATGTACCAGAAGCTGGTGATGTCTTCCGTTCTTATGAGAATGAAAAGGAAGCCCGTGCAGTTGCGGATAGACGTAAGCGCCGTAAGATTGATGCTGACCGTCGTAAGACAAGCGCAATGAGCTTAGAAGACTTATCATCACAGATTGAATCTGGTGATCTAAAGGAAATTCCAATTATTATCAAGGCAGATGTACAAGGTTCTGCGGAAGCAGTGAAATCTTCTATGGAGAAGTTAGATGTATCTGGTGTTCGTGTAAATGTTATTCACGCTACAGCAGGTGCAATTACTGAATCTGATATCATGCTTGCAAGTGCATCTAATGCGATGATTATCGGTTTCTCTGTTCGTCCTGATGCGAATATTCGTAAGAAGGCTGAAGAAGCAGGCGTATCTATTCGTCTACATGACATTATCTATAAGGCTACAGAAGAAATGGAACTTGCGATGAAGGGTATGCTTGAGCCAGTATATAAGGAAGTTGTTATTGGACAGGCTGAGGTTCGTGAAACATATAAGGCTTCTAAGATAGGTACAATCGCTGGTTGTATGGTTACAGATGGTAAGCTTGTTTCCCGTTGTAATATCCGCCTCATTCGTGATGGTATCGTTATCTATACTGGTAAACTTGCATCTCTTAAGAGATTTAAAGATGATGCCAAGGAAGTACTATCTGGATTTGATTGTGGTCTAACGATTGAGAATTATAACGATGTTAAGATTGGCGATACAATCGAAGCATACGAAGATCGTGAAGTACCATTAGAAGGATAAAGTATGGTAAGTGTAAAACAAAAAAGACTGGAAGGAATTATTCGTAAGAATATTTCTGAAATTATCCAGTTTGGTGTAAAAGATCCTGATGTTGGATTTGTCACAATTACAGATGTTCAAGTTTCAAATGACCATAGTTATGCGAAAGTCTTTGTAACATTCTTAGGACAAAATCCACGTATGCAAGCTGGTTTACGTGCGTTAAACCGTGCAGCAGGATTTATCCGTTCAGAACTTTCCAAGCGTATGACAATCCGTCGTGTGCCTGAGTTAAGTTTTGTTATCGATGAAACAGAAATGAATGGTCGTCATATTGACGAAATCATTGCTCGTATTCATCGTGAAGAAAAGAAAGAGTCTGAATAGTTTATGAAGCAGAAGAGAAATCTTCTGCTTTTTTTAGGGAAAGATTTGTTTTGCTCTCTATATAGAAAGTGAAAGGAGGTACTATGAGAAAGATTACCGTAGAACCAATGCAATTAGAAGCGTGTGCAATGCGTATGGAGGATAGAAATTCGTCCTATCTTAAGAATGTTGCGACACTATTTTCTGCTGTAGATGCGATGAATGCAGGTTGGCAAGGCAAAGACAATCAAGCATTTACAACGAAACTTTCGCATTACAATCTGACTTTAAACAACTATCTATTTTATGTACGGAGTATATTGAGTTTTTACGCAATAGTGCGCGTAGCTATCGTAATACGCAAGATGAATTAACAAGTCAAGCAGGCATGCTAGGAATGTAAAGGAGGTAAGGATGAGTAATATTCAAATTTCATTAGCTGAGGTAAGTGATACAGCAGCCAAACTACGTTCAACAAATCAATTGATGTATGATGATTTAACTGCAATGCAAAAAGAAATTACATCATTAAATGGTACTTGGGTTTCTGATGGTGGTGAAGAAATCCGTAATCGTTTCCAACTATTCGCAAATCGTTTTGAGAAGTATCGTGCACTGATTGATGCGTATGCAAAGTTTTTAGATACAACAGTATCCAGCTATGATTCACTAGAATCTACAATTACAGGAAATGCGTCCGGTATTCAGTATTAAGAAGACTCTCATTCTACTTATAATCTGCATGTTACTTCCATTTGTTGGATGCAAAAAGAAAGTAACAGACACATTAAATAATGGAGAGTGGTTAACAGAACTTACAAGACAAGCTGGTATTACTAGCTATCAACAAGATGAACCATATTATTTAAATATTAGTTCAAATTCTCCTTATTTTAGTGTTGTTCAGTCTTCTGTTGAGTGGGAATTATTAACACCATCAAAAGCATTTGATCCATCCGCTACATTAACAAGAGAAATGGTTGCGTATACATTGATGAATCTTATTTCAAGAACGCATGAAGGTTCATCAGATGTGATTAAAGACTTACAAGATTGTAGTTATCCAGACCAGGTCAAGGCTGCTGTTGCAAGTGGATTAATGAGCCTTGATGAGCGTCAGCGTTTTCGTCCAAAAGAAGTCATTTCAAAAGAAGAATCTTTTGGATATTTAGCACAGGTTATTGACATTGTTAATAATCGTAAATTTAGTGATACAAAAACAACAGTACAGTTAAAAGATGATGTTCAATTTTTGGATGAAGAACCTAAACAGTTTGATGAGGAAACATTAACCGCATACTTTCAATCAGACTCTTCTATACAAACAGGGATGTATATTGCATATGATGATGTATATTATCGTGTATTAAATTGTGAGTATACAAATCAAGGGATTAAAACAACATTAGAGCTCGTAAAAATGGAAGATGTTATCGATCAGTTTGATATACAAGGTGGTACAGATTTAGAGTTTAATCATGCAAGAATCTTTGATGGTAATGGAAATGTTATACAGGAAGGGACAGAGCAGAGTCATTCTCTGTCCTTAATGTCTACGAGTTTAATCAACCATACTTTTGATATGAAAGGGTTTCGTGTATCACTAAAAGGTACTACTAGTTCTCTGCATGCAGAGGTGTCTAAACAATTACAAGTTGGTGGACTGCTATATGCAAATGCAGCATTAGATAATTTGCATATTCAATACAAGTGGGATAAGGATGAAGATAGAATTCAATATGGCTACTTAAAAGCAGACTTTACAACATCAGAGAATATTGGCTTACGAAATGGTATGTATAAGGAGTTATATGGTGACTTTTCAAAACTAAATCCGAAAGATTTCATTAGTACAGTACAAAACATTTTTCAAACAAAGCAGGAAGTCTTGACTGACACACTTACACTTTGTACTGTTAAAATTCCTTTGCCAAATGCACCTATGGTGTCTGTAGTAATGAAACTGAATTTAAATATATACGCAACTGGTAAAGCTGAATTAGCGTTTGTACAGAATCATGTTATAGGATGTGAAATTCGCAATGGTAATATGCGCATTATCTCTGATCATAGTAAAAATGCTACTGCATCCATTCGCGCTGAAACTGGTATTACACTTGGAACGAATCTTGCGTTACATGCATTTAATCAAAATATTATGGATGTGGAGGTTGATGCAGGTGCAAAAGGTTATTTCCGTACAAAAACATATCTATATAATGATGAAGGAAAAGCCGAAGAATACGATATAGATGTACAGCCAGACCTTGTAGAAGAATTATCAGAAGGAAATCCTGATATAAAAGTATGTACAGAATTAAATGCGTATTGGTTATGTAATTTAAAATTAAATAGTTCTAATAGTCTTGCTGGAAGATTTGGCTTTGGCAGAAATATTCCAATACTAAGTGAATCGAATGCACCATTATTTCCAAAAGGAAAAGTAACGTATGAAAACTGGATGAGTGTCGATCATTGTAGTTGTGAGGATAGAGAAAAAGCACCAACAATTGATTCTATACAGGTTAAAAAGAGAATCACTTTAAAAGACTATTCATTGATTACTGGTGTTGGTATCAGTACGCGTATACAAATATCTGGACTTCCCAGAAGGATACACAGTAGAAGATTTAATATATACAAGTAAGGATGAAGAGATTGCTGTAGTAAATACATTTGGTGAAGTAATAGGTCAAAAGACAGGTGGTACTGATATATTGATAGAGACAAAGGATAAAAAGCACCTTGTGCACTGCCATATATTGGTTGTTGAGTTAAATCGAAAATGATTTTATATGCTGAGTATAAAGATAAACTATGTTTGATATTGGTTGATGAGAATCGAGTAGAACATACAATATTCGGTTCTCATTTTACGTTGTACCAAAATGAAAATAGCGTAGTCATTCAAGTTATAGAAGATGGTATTTCCTATTTATTAAATAGTGAACAAACTTGTCTTGTACAAGAGATTCAGTTTAGTGCGATACCTTTCTATCAAGGATGGAACCAATATAAGTCATATCTTTATCAAGATACGATAATCATTGGTACAGTTATGAATGATATAACCGTTTCAACAGAACGATTAAATAGAAATGCAATTACTATCAATTATGATACAAAGGAAATCATTGTTGATTCATCTATACATGCATACTTGAATCAAAGACGTATCTATAAATCTTCATTTAAATCAGGTGATTTACTAGAAACTTATTATCTGCGAATACAATTTGAAGATGATTTTATCCTTGTAAATCAACCTTCCAATAGTAGTTGTCATTTAAGTCTGTTTCATCCTAAGACAACAACACTTTCTCCAATCAAATATGAAGAAATAGATACGATATATCAACCTGATATAATCGATGAATATACATTAACAGTAGAAGAACCGGAACATATCAGCCATTACGAGAAACGTTCTGTAATCTTTTCTGTAGGTCCTGCGATTACAATGAGTTTAGCATCTATGAGTGGTGCCTCTATTTCAATGTACCGTGGTTACATGAATGGAAGAGATATTGTGGATATGTTACCAATGATTTTACTACCTAGTATGATGTTGCTAAGTACAATTCTTTGGAATCCACTACAACAACTACATGAGAAAAAAGAAAACCAGAAAAAGATTCAGCTACGTAGAACAGAGTATGAAGCGTATCTAGAACAATTAAAAATGAAAGTTGATAGAATACATCAAATCTATACAGATTCTACGAAGAAACTAGTTGCTAATGAGAATCAAATATTAAAGCAGTTATATCCTAAATGTATTTATCTTCCAATTGGTCAAACAAAAGGAGCGATTAACTACGTCTTTGAACAACCGTTTCAATTTCAGAAAAATGATGCTGAATTTCAAGAAAGCTTAAATGATATTGTCGCATACGCTAATGCACTAGATGCTCCATATATCTTAAAACTTAAAAGCGGAAGTCATATTGTATTACAGCATTTAAATGAATATCTTTTTAGTATTCTTCGCTATTTATCAACAGTATATCGTCATCAAGATGTACTTATTGCATGTTTGATTCAAACAAAAGATGATGTTTCATATAGTTGGCTAAAAAAGATACCGCATATGTATCACAATGGATCACGTTGTATATCATCATCCATACAAGAATTAAATGTTAAAACACAAAACTTTAATGGTATAAAAGTATTGTTTAATTTTTCAAACCAATATTTAAGTGAACTGAAAGAATGGATTACATTTGATACTGTCGAACATTACAATGCAACACACATTCTGATTAAAGAAGGGATGTAATCATTGTTCGAAATCATGAGAAAAAGACATTTCATCTATGTTATAAATTTAATGATTTTGATAATGACGGATGTAAGATATCAAATATCTTCTAAAACAAAAATTTACACCAAATAAGTCACTCTTTCTTTTCTATCTATGATGTGGATAGGATTGAAGACTTAAATATACATGATAGATGGTGTACTAGTGATATTTCAAAGTCTATGCAAATACGTTTAGGAAAAGACATATATAATCAACCAATTTATTTTGATTTACATGAATGCAAGGATGGGCCACATGGTCTAGTTGCAGGGACAACAGGTAGTGGGAAAAGTGAACTAATTACGACATTGCTTTTATCTTTAGCTATTTCATTTTCGCCTAACGATTTGCAGATTGTATTAATTGATTTTAAAGGTGGTGGAGTAGGCTCTGTTTTGTGCTTAAAAGACAATCAATTACCACATATCTGTGGTAACCTTTCAAATCTTGATATTGACGATATGAAACGTTCCTTGCATGCATTAAAGAATATATGTTCCTATCGTGAAAAACTATTTAAAGAAGTATCGAATACTTTTGGAGTTCCTATTATTAATTTGAATGCATATCGAAAGGCAATTACAGCAAATTCTGAATATCCTTCATTAGCCGAACTTCTAATAGTTGTAGACGAATTTGCTGAGCTTAAAAGAGAAAGGCCAGAGTTTTTAGAAGAACTGATTGTCATTGCCCGTGTAGGTAGATCGCTAGGGATACATTTAATTCTTGCAACACAGAAACCTGCAGGTATTGTAAATGATCAAATCTGGGCAAATACAAATTTCCGTATATGCATGCGTGTTGCAGATAGACAAGATTCAATGGAGGTATTACATGATGCTAGAGCTGCTTTCTTACAAAAACCAGGGGAGTTCTATTTATTTAATGCGAGTGGAATTCAATACGGTGTGGCAGGATATGCGCATGCAAAGAAGGAACCGATACGACATATCGAAATCTTAGATCAACAAGGAAATATCGAAGTATCATCTTCTTTAAAACAAACACAACCTGCACAAATTACGCAAATATTAAATACAATACGAACGCTGTATCCGGCCAATGTAAAACAATTGTGGTTAAATCCATTATCGTTATATCCAATTCCTTGTGATACAGAGTTTTCGATTGGATATATTGATGATTATTATTTTTTCGCACAGCCAAAACTATTATTAGATTTTAAAAACCATCATTGCTACTTGTTTGTTGGTAAATCTTATCAAGAACGAGAAAATATCGTAAAACTCTTATTGCATCGAATCCAGCAAAGAAACCAAACAGGTATATATGATTTGATGACTTATTCTGTAAAGATTAACAATACATCAATTTATTTCATAATGATAAATCAAGAAGCTATAATCGATTTCTTTAGTAATCTAAAACAAAAACACAGTACTTTATTTACTCATTACGGATTTAACACTATTTTTTGCAGAATGAGACTCTATAAAGAATTTTTAATTAAATTACTTGAAATGAATCAAAAGTATAATATCATTTATTGCTCATCAATCAAAGTGTTGATTACTATTCCATATCGAATCTTTAACTCTAATTTCATGTAAGTTAGTTTAAGTATGATAATGTCCAAGAAATACAAGCTTTATTTTCTACGTCTGAAAAAGTATTCAAAAAGAGTGGGATATGGCTTAGTCATGTTACATCAGAATTTACTCGAATGCAGTTTCTTCCAAATGGGAGATATTCATGAGTTGTAGTGATATTCTATGTATCTATATTCAGTTTCCAATCATTAAAAAGAGAATATGAATGTAGAGTAAATTTAGATAATCATTTTCAAGATATCTTAGAACAATTAGTTTGTATTAAAAAGAAGATTTTGGTGATATGTATCAACTATCTAATGTGATAATCATTCAATGTAATGATACGAAACAATACTGTAGTATGAATGTATCTCTAAGAACTTGTGCGTAAAAAGAGGGTATGACTTTCAAGGTTTATTGAACAGTGTTAAAATACTGCCATGGAGGTTTATTGCAATGACAAAATTTAATGATATGAAATATACCCGTCCTGACTTTGAAGAAACAAAGACAAAGATGGAAGAACTTGTTTCAGAGATGAGACAAGCTAAGGATGCAGAAACATTTTTAAACGCATTCTGGCGTATGAACAAGTTACGTCGTCATTTATATACAATGATTACACTTGTTAATATCCGTCACAGTATTAATACAGCTGATGAATTTTATGATGCAGAAAATAACTATTGGGATGAAACTGGTCCACAATATTCTGTAATTGAAAACGAACTGGTAAAGGCAGTTTTAGAAGCACCATTTAGAGAAGAATTACTAAAGGAAATTCCTGAGACTTACTTCCAATTAAAGTGAATGTTCAATAAAGGCATTTGATCCACGTATTGTACCTCTTATGATTGAGGAAAATAAACTTACAAGCGAGTATGGAAAACTAAAAGCTTCTGCGAAGATTGAATTTGATGGTGAAGTATTAAATCTTTCTGAAATTAGTGCTAAGGTTGATACACCTGACCGTGAAGTGCGTCGCAAGGCTTATGAAGCGAAGATGGCTTGGTTTAAGGAACATTCTGCTGAGTTTGATGAAATCTACGATAAGTTAGTAAAGATTCGTCATCAGATGGCGAAAGAACTGGGCTATGATAATTACATCCAATTGGGTTATTATTGTATGAATCGTTTAGACTACAACGCAGAGATGGTTGCAGGATATCGTAAACAGATTCTTGACTATGTAACACCGGCTGCTGCTCGCTTATTTGAAAAGCAGAGAAAGCGTATTGGCTATGATAAACTTGCATACTATGATTTAGGATTCTCCTTTAAATCTGGTAATGCAAAACCGCATGGCACAGCAGAAGAATTAGTAGAGTATGCAGTGAAGATGTATCATGAGATGTCACCTGAAACTGGTAAGTTCATTGATGTAATGTATACCAATCAGCTATGGGATCTTGTCAGTCGCCCTAATAAAGAGATGGGTGGTTACGAGACAGAAATTTATGAGTATGGTGTACCATTCATCTTCAGTAATTTTAATGGAACATCTGGGGATGTAGACGTATTAACACATGAAGCAGGACATGCTTTCCAAGCGTACTTATCAGATCAAATTGAACTTATTGATGTGAAGTGTCCAACAAATGAAGGTGCTGAGATTGATTCGATGTCTATGGAATTCTTTGCATATCCTTGGATGGAATTATTCTTTGAAGAAGAAACAGAGAAGTATAAGTTTGCACACATGGCAGGTACAATTACATTCTTGCCATACGGTGCTTTAGTTGATCACTATCAACATGAAGTATACGAACATCCAGAGATGACACCGGCAGAGCGTAAGGCATGCTGGAGAAGATTAGAGAAGATGTATATGCCTTATAAGGATTATGAAGGCTGCGATATCCTAGAAGAAGGTACGTGGTGGTATCAACAAGGTCATATTTTCGAAAGCCCATTCTACTATATTGACTATACATTAGCTCAAGTTTGTGCTCAGCAATTCTTCATCCGTATGGACAAGAAAGATCCTACATACTGGGAAGACTATAAGAAGTTATGTAGACTGGGTGGTACGTTATCCTTTACGAAGCTTGTAAAGGAAGCGGGTCTTCGTATTCCGTTTGAAGAGGGAACAGTAAAGGAAATTGTTTCTTACCTGGAAGAGCATCTCAATAGTATTGACGATACAGCGTTATAAAAAATGAAAAGGACTTGCATGCATGCAAGTCCTTTTGTTAGTTATAAAACTGCATTTAAGAATTCTTTAGTACGTTCACTCTTTGGATTTGTAAAGATTTCTTCTGGAGTTCCTTCTTCTTCAATCTTACCATCATCCATAAAGATAACTCTATCCGCAACATTCCTTGCAAAGTTCATTTCATGTGTGACAAGAATCATTGTAAGTCCTTCTTCTGCTAACTGCTTAATGACTGGCAAGATTTCATTTACCATCTCTGGATCTAATGCTGAAGTAGGTTCATCGAACAACATGATCTCTGGCTCCATACAAAGGGCACGTGCCATTGCGACACGTTGTTTTTGTCCACCGGACAATCTTCTGACATCTGCCATCGCAAAGTCTTGCATACCAACTTTTTCAAGATAATGCATCGCTGTATCAGTGGCTTCTTGTTTCGATACCTTTAGTACTTTTAGTTGTGGCATGATACAGTTATCAATCACAGAGTAGTTACCAAATAAATTGAACTGCTGAAAACACATTCCCACACGCTACGAAATTGATTTACATTTTTGATAGATAGAACATCTTCATCAAATACATGAATCATTCCACTATCAGGAATTTCTAATAAGTTTATACAACGAAGTAGTGTGTGGATTTTCCAGAACCAGATTTACTGCGATTAAAACAAACAACTTCTCCTTGATTAACAGAAAAGTCAACACCTTTAAGTACTTCTAATGGACCATAATTTTTATGAATATTTTTAATTTCAACAAGTGGGTTATTTCATTTTGACTTTTCCTTTCTATAACTCTTTTCCACTGAACTTCATCTGTTCAGGTGTTGTCACACTTTTGTGGAAGACTAGAACTTTGTCTGATTTAACTTCTTCTCGATTGCATTTAATATGATTGAAGTTACTGTAGTTAATACAAGGTAAATAAGTGCTTCAATAAAATATGTTTCAGAGGAATTTATAAGTTGTTTCCTGCAATCTGATTTTGCTTGGAACATCAGTTCTGTAATTGAAAATGATCATCAATACAGAAGAGTCTTTGATATTAACAATAAATTCATTACCTATTGCAGGAAGGCATTACGAATTGCCTGTGGTAATATAATATGCAAACTATCGTGCTTGTATATTTGATGTCAAGAGATCTAGCTGCTTCCTCATGTCCATAACTCATGGATTGAATACCTGAGCGTACAATCCAGACATGTATGCACCCTGTATTAATTCGGAAATAACATGAGATGGCTGCTTGTAGGTTTGTCCAATGAATAACATTTAATAATGCATAGTAGATAAAATACTGCTTGTACCATCATTGGTGTACCACGGAAGATGCCAATATAAAATACTAGAAAGTACTTGGAATATTTTCTTTAAAACCTTTTTATATAGATAGGGGCTGTACGGTCTGCTTTATAGAGCACGTAATCCACCAATTAATACACCAATTGGTAAACCGATAATCGTACCAGATAGGGCAACAATTAATGTTGTTTGTACACCTAGTAATAAACTAGGCCAATAACGTAACAATAACGTAAATACATTGTTCATAAATTTCATCATTCATTCACCGCCGGTTGTCTTTCTACTGCTTCTAACATCATCTGTTGACGCTCTTCTTCAGAAATGGCATTCAGTGCCTTCTGTAATTTATCTAAAAGTTCTGTATTGTCTTTCTTTACAGCAATTGAAACCGATGTATCTGCTGTAAAGCCATGACCTTCTTTGAAGGTGACGTATGTCAAATCAGGGTTTGAAGCAACAATACCTTCTGCAACTGGAAGTTCTGCTGTAATTGCATCGCATCCTTTGTTCAACAAGTCATTTACAAGTGAAGGGTAACTTTCCATTGCTGTACCATGTTTTACACCATTAATTTGATCAATGATTGTGTCGTACAGTGTATTTAGCTGACCTTTTACTGTTTTTCCTTTTAGTTCTTGAATATCTGTAATTGATGTAAGAGTACTATCTTTACGCACAATAACTACTTCTTGGCTTGTGTAATATGGATCTGTGAAATCGACTACTTCTTTACGATCTTCTGTCGCTGTCATACCTGCAATGACGACATCAATTTCATTCTGCATTAACCCAGGTATTAAGTTATCCCAATCATACTTAACAATTTCGACTTCCATACCTAATGATTTAGCTAGTCGCTTAGCGATTGTAACATCATAACCATCACAATAGTCTACAGTTGAAATCTGTTCGGTATATTCATCTGCTGTTGTTGTGGACCAATTAAATGGGGCATAGTTACATTCCATTCCAACGGTTAGTTTATTGTCGTCATGTATATTATTTATGGATGAACCACAGCCTGTCAGTAATATCAGCGATAACGTTATCAATAGATACTTTTCTGATTATGTTCATAAATATTCTCCTTATAAATAAAACCCGCATGCTATCACATACGGGTTTGGTATCCATAAGTTATAGCGCCACTTCATTTACATGAAGGAGTGATATAGATATTCTCTATATCCCCACGAGATAAACTTGCCAGTTTATACGTTCGGCGACGGTTACCTTTCATACATATCATTGCCTGCCAGCTCCATGCATTACTTTTTTGCGTCGCTACCTCTATTCGGTTTTTATGACTCATATAATCTAATATATAAGAATGAATGTCAGTTATTTATCTGTATTTTCCCAATCTTCACCTTTTGACCCATAGTTTAATTTGTTCTTGGTTGGATAGGAAGTTAAGAAATTCTTTTTGCAAACGGATATGCTTGGTAGATATTTGCAAGCAATTCTTTTGTATCCTGACGTTTCGTAAAGCCATCGTTAGGACATGTACTTTTTACAACAGGTAATTGCTCATGTTTAATTGTATTTTTAATTTCATCCTCATAAACATATACAAATGGACGAATAAATCCCATACCAGAATTCTTATGGTACATTGCTCGGGAGTAAAGGTTGAAATCGACCACCATAAATCATATTCTAGGAATAGTGTTTCAATAGCATCATCTGCGTGGTGGGCAAATGCAGTTTTATTGCAATTGTATTCTTGGGCTGCTTTGACAATCGCTCCCTTTTTTAAAGTAGAGCATAGTGAACATTGGATATTTCCGTTTTTCTTATTAGGATGTAACTGCAAGATATCATAAAGTTTTGTCGGGTAGTCGATATATCGATATCATGTTCTTTCATAAATTTACGAACTTCTGCAAAGTCCATATCAGAAAATCCCATTTCTAGATGAATTCAAATGACAGAGAATTCTTTTGCCACTAATAGCGTTTTGCTAGCTTTTTGGTAAATAGATAACGCATATAGTAGTAGGATACTATCTTTACCTCAGAGACGCCTACATGCAAAATTGATCTCCATTTTGTATTAAGTTGTAGTCTGTATCTGCTTTTATAGATAAGCACCAATAATCTTCTTTAATGACATAATTTAAGCTCCTCAAACTTTGCTATTATACCTGATGTTGCTATAATATATAACGCTATATGGATGCACGGATATATTACTAAATAAAACCGGCTGGATGACATCGTTTGATGCTGTTGCTAAATGCCGGAAGATATTTCATGAACGTAAGATTGGCCATACAGGGACCTTTGGACCCCGAAGTGGGCTAATGATTATTTTGCTTGGTAAATATACCAAGCTTACCATATGTGTGTGAAGAATCATAAAAGCATACCAAGCAACTTTAAAACTTGGCGAAATGACAGATACTGAAGATATTTTGAGACACTGTTATTGATACAAAGACACCATCAATTCATACTCTGAAGAAATTGAAAAAGCTGTTCAATCATTGGCCAGGACATCCTCTACAAGTACCACCAATGTATTCAGCGCTGAAAAAGATGGTAAGGAACTACTATGAGTATGCTCGTCAAGGAATTGAGGAATTGAGCGCGAAAAGCTAGACCAGTCCATATTTCCAGTCTAAAAAGTAGTAGAAGATTGATGAAATAGGAAATTATCGCATGGATGCCGTATGTATCCTCAGGGTACTTATATTCGTACTGTTGATTTTCGGAGTTGGAAAGCAACTGCAATGAGTTAGCTGATCATGTCTTCTCTTATTCGTACTAAGATTGAAACATCTATCACTCGAGGGATGCTTGTAACTTTGAAGATTCCCAGAAAGCGGTGAGGGATTTTTATCACTCTATACAGGTGATTGACCCAAGTTACTCAAAGTTTGCGAGAAACTGACTCGTTACTAATATTAAAATGGGAAGCGTATCAGAATTGGATATCACAGACCCACGAGTTATCTTTCTGTCGACGAGTGAGAACTTCTATGCATGACGTTATGCTTTAAAGAAGATGTCGTATCATTGTTTAAAGAGGTTTTATTTGATGCAGTAGCAATCAATATCGGAGTTCATACTAGTACAGAAGTGTCAAAATCCAATGTGTGCTTGCATTTGGATGTGTTTTGATGGTATGCACCTTGGACATCAACGCGATAAAAGCTACTGTTAGACACTTGCACGAAAACACGACTGTGGAATCTGCACTAATTACCATTTGATCGAGACCCATGTTACGATGAGCGCTTGAAGGACGTAAAACACATTACTACGATGACGTCCAAAGAATTAATCGATGCATGGTGGAAGCTATGGTTCAAAATATTGTCATCTTAGATTTTGATAAAGAAAATGAGTGAACTTTCTCCGACTGACTTTATACATAAAACCTGTAAAATTGAGCAAAGGGTATGTATGTGGTTTGAGTTTTGCATTATGGCGTGCGCCTGCGGCAGGTCGATTGCAATACCCTAAAAGTCTGAAACGGAATATGATGTTGTAGTCGATGCAGTTGAGGATGAAATTGGTAAGATCAGCACTCATGTTGTGATGCAATTATTCAAGGCGATATGCCGGCTAATCAAAAAGATGATCAGGTCAATACTATAGTTTAGAAGGAATTGTTCGTCGTGGTCTATCAACAGGGAAGCATTAATGGGTTTTCAACTGCGAAACATAGAATACTCGTGATGAATACTTGTAGCCAAAACAAGGAGCTCTATGAAGTCTGGTAGAGATTGACCATCATGTATAGGCGATGACAATGACAAATCTTGGACATAATCGCATTTAATACTTCTGAGAAGCTTTATAGAAAACCTATATCATTGGTTATGACGGGAACCTTGTGTGAAGAACTCATCAAGGTGCAAACTATTAGAATACTTACGTCCCGAGATTGCGTTTTTGAGACCGTGAGAATCTGATTTTACAACTTGAACAAGATGTTCGAGATATTAAGAAGATACTATTAAAATATGAATGATTTATTTTCTAGAACGAATGAGAGAGATGCTTAAGATGAATATCCAAACATATCTTGAGAGGGTAAATGATCCCAGCAAGAAAAGGTTTACGCATCAAATACCTTTAAAGATTACGCCGGATGATGCGTGTACAAATGATGAGTTAGAAAAAGTCCATTTGCAAAGCATGGATATTAGCAGAATATAAAAGGTGGTGTTGGTTTTACACCAGAGCATATGGCTGGATTCTTTTATATTCAAGAACAGTACTAGAAACAAAGCTCTGCAGTGACAATCTTAAATCCTCAAAACCTGGATGAAGGTTTTAGATATGTGTGCAGCACTGCTCGAAGTCTGCACAAATTGCTGAGATGCTAGAACAAGAAGGTTTGCTTGTGGCTAATGGATACATCCGCACGTTCTCGTTTATTAGAGAAATATCGAGAGCTGTGGTAGTGCAAATACAATTGTATTGAAGCCACCCAGTCTGTAGCCGATATTTCACGGGCGCATTTCCTGCGTTTTTGATATGGTACTACGATGCGATGCTCATGTTCTGGGTGAAGGAAATGTGCTCGGTTAGAAGATCGAGCAACGAGACGATGGGTTCCAGACGTAGCTGAAGCTACGTGCTTCTGCGACAGTCGTGCACATCTTAGAAGAAGCATATAAATGCGTGAGCCAGGTGGGAGACAGTGGTCTATGGTACACAGTAACACATTTGCCATAGAAAATGAGCTATGCATACAGAAATTTATACAAGAACATCCTGATATGCACTTGGCTCCCAATTGCAGTCGACTTTTAGTCGAGAAAAGCATTTGATTTGCCAGATTGTCATACAGGTGTATTTGCAAGAAAGTAATCTTTCCGATGGATGAGTGGTGAAGGACATTTTATCGCGGAGGCTTCAAAAGAGATGGTATTATCAACAGGAATCAACGTAAAACTAGCTGCAGTCACAAGCATTAGCAAAAGAAGCCAAAGAATTCTTTTGATACATTTTGTGAATCAATTACCCATATTATTTTGGTAGTGAAAGTAGGCAAAATATGGTGCACTGACTTCGTTTTATGAAGCGTAAATGTCATTTATTACAGATCATCAAGTGTTTCTTGGTGAGATGGAGAAGAATCGCTTTTACACCAAGCCATGCATTATTTGTGTCTGCTTCTATACCAGGAGTTTTCAAAACACAATCAATCTTGAGGAAGAAGATATTCCTCACGCGCATATGCGAGAACACATCACCGCTATAGCAAGAGGGATGGCATGCAGTGTGTTACCATGACATGTTGTTATTGGTGGTGCTAAAAAGCTGACGGTACCGCACTAGAGAAATACCCTAAAATTTGCGTTTACGATGAAAGAGGACGAATCCACGGAGTTAGACTTCCATTTTGCTCGCTGATGCGGAAACGATGGAGAATATTACAAAAAGCATGACTAATATATCAATATGCTGAGGAGTAAACTACGATAGTTCTTTTCGGACGAGTTTTTAAACCTGCGAAGATCTGTGACAGTTTCTATGCGTTCCAGAATTAAAGCTGAAAGATAGTTTAAAAGAGAAGTTAATTCGCAATCAGTTTTAATCTTTCAGCCACGAGAGCAGGCAAAGATGCAATTTCTACTTAACTGATTTGATTGGTATCACAATGCAATGTCGTTTTATTCGTAATGAAGATACAGCTATATAAATCATTATTTAATAAGTTTTACACGAAAGAAAGGTACACCTTACTTTGTAGCAAATAATGACCCAGATATCTTTATTGATTTAAGTGTGTTTCAACCACAGTTACAAAGGAATGGTTTTACGATTTATCGTATAGACGGTTATTACACATTTAATGATGAAATCATTTGTTTTGAACTACAGATCAAATCACTTGTACATGCATTCTGGAGGAATCTGAACACAGTTGTCTATAAGAATCCTGATTTTATTCTCTACGATCAATTTAATAAAGATATGTTGGGTGCTATTCGTGATAATTTGGATGTCGTTGATCGACAACTTGAAATTATGTATGACGAGATCAGTCATCAAACAAGACAAACACAGATTGGTATGGATGAAGTCGGATTTAAACAGTTTGTGGCGCGTAGTATTAATGAACTAGTAAATCGTAAGATGAGAATCGGTTGGGTTTACATCTGACTTTTGAAGTGTTCTGCGATGATTGCACAGTATGTATATGTTCGTGATTTTATCAATGGAAGAACATAACAAAAGAACGAAATGGATGGATTATCTGGAAACGTTAACATGATAACTTCGCGACTAGTCAAGCGAGTAACTCTGAAGAGATCCATTTGGAGAGAGAGAACATCAAGCGGAAGATGAGGATTCTTGTCGAATCCTTTGGTCAGACATTACACAGAACAGTTAAATCAAACTCCAACGGCATATCTTCTTTGCAGTGTTATTTAGTCCTTCAGCCTGGAAATGGCCATCATCGACTTTACGAGATTTGCTATAATTATCAAACGACTCACTGATTGAACCAAATTGGTATCATGTGACACTTTTTCAACAGTTTTGGCGATTGATAAAAGCATTTGCACACTGAAAGAGTTAGAACTTGTATTGGCATACACTTGTACCCGATTGATATTGAGGTGTGTGCATGAAGATAAAGAGTATTGTGTATGCAGACGTCCGTCACTATGTAACACCACCAGGAAATGAGTTATGATGATTACGCTGAATTTATTCAGTACCATGAGAAAATAAACTTGAACTTTTCTAGTTGATTATGGATGGAATTTCCATTGAGGTCTGGATATTTTGTTACAATAAACTAGGGAAATATAAGAGGTGAATAACATGGCACAAGATTATGTTGTGTTTAAACGAGAAAAACGTGAAAATGGCTCAATAGCTATCAACAAGACTGTATTCAGTCATATTGCGGAAATGTAGCATTGATGACATTGAGAAAAATGCAGATTCATGTACCAGAGGCACGTTTTACAAAGCCTTTAACAGTTAGAGTGGATGACTAATCAGTTACACATGTCACTGCTTCCGATATTAGAAAGTGAAGTGTGGCGCTAATGTAGCGACTGCTTGTGAGATTAGTACAGAATAAGATTTATGAGGAACATCGTATTTATGACTGGATTTAAACCAGCGGATGTGACGGTGAATGTCATTGATTCTTTTGGAAATCTAGTATTGACATTTTAAGAGAAATTTAGTTAAATAGTATAGTAATTTGAAAAACGGAAAGAAGGAGCACCGCTTTCTCACCTGATATCCCACGGATTTCGGGTATATGCCGAGACGACCAGCTTGATTATTTTAGTGGCAGGTGCACCTTCGTGCCTGCTTAAATTTATAGGAGGTACTTGGGGGTAAGATTAAGAACAACAAAACAGGAGACCAGAGGTCGTGACATGGTTAGTGTTGATGAGCATCTCATTTCAAGGAGGTGCTTGTAATCATGGCCCTGATGGGGGTGATTAGGCACAATGTTACATGAGTGAGCTTTAGAGAGCAGCCTGTGGTGGATGCCTGACTTACGGCAATGTGTTGCACTGCAAATGCAGCAGTACTGCAGGTATGGATTCTTTGGACTATGCATGTCACTCACTTTGAGATCTGAAAGAAGCAAAGGGAAGCTAAGAAGAATCAGCATGTTGCTGAGGTAAAAGGCAGCATTACGTCTTTTCTCCAGTAATTGACCAGTACGACTTTGGAAACAAAGTTAGCGTTCCTGAGAGAATGGATTGAAGCTGGACAGGAAAGTTCGTATCGATGTGCGCTCCGTGGCTTCGCCATGATTTACCTGGACAGGAAGTTGGCCGTGATGTTTCACCAGAAATAAGTTTACTGGACGCGTCTCAGATATAGCAGATGGGTCAAGTCGTGCCAGCAATGGAAGGAAATACACTGTCTATGTAATATTCACCAGGTAAGTGAGGAGATACTATAGGAAGCTTCAAAAGCAAGAAATGCCAAAGGTAGACCAAAGTGAAAACAAAGAAGACCTTCGCTAAGCGTAGCAAGCTAACAGCAACAGGTAGGTTGAAGGTACAGCACAGCACGGTATCACACTTTGCAGCAAACAAGACACACATGCAGAAGATGCATTTAGCTAAATCTACCAGCTGCACAGTTCCGATTTAAAGCGTACCAAACAGTTAGTTGCAAAAGGTTAGTGGGAGGTAAATAAGATGAGAGTAGCGTGATCTGACACCATCACACGTAATAGACGTAAGAAAATTTTAAAAATTAGCTAAGGGTTATTTTGGAAGCAAAGCACTTACTTTATAGAACAGCCTATGTAAAGTAGGATTAGCCGTTCTCGTTATGCATATATCGGAAGACGAGATAGCTGACGTGAAATGCGTAGCTTTGGACTGCTCGATATCAACGCTGCAACAAGACAGTATGATTTATCTGTCACGCGAGTTTCATGCACGGTCTTAAGTTAGCAGAAATCCAACGTTAACCGTAAGATGACTCTGAAATCGCTACTCTACGTGATGCAGAAAAGGACTGAAGCATTAGAGTAAACGCACATACTAAGAAGAGCATTAGCTATAAGATACTGACCGACTTTCGCAAGAGGTCGGTGAGAGGTAAAAAGGGATGGCACCACTTGGATGCCATCACTTTGAGTATATTATTGTTGAAGCTGCTTGATAGACACCCCAGGACGGCGTAGAGTTCTTCTTTGCCGCAGAATGGGGCTGAGTTTCAATCGTCTCACCTGGTGTAAACTCGCATACCATGTAGTGCAAAGGCGTAATGGGAATAAAACTTGTCCATCTCTTCATTTCCTAACTTGCAGGTACGTAAAGTAATGTTGTGTAGTGCTTCTTCAGACCAATCATCTTGGTTTCTTTAGTACTTGCATGAGCTGCTGCCAAGAGACTTTTAATGCAATCTCTGGATCAGGTCTTCATCTTCTTATTAACGATGTAAGTCATTGGAATAAGAAGGGAAGTTATCAAAGAATGTTAACATCTCAGGAATCTCTAGCTACGTTTGAGCATCGTTGTTGTAAAGATAGCCGCAATCTAAGCGACGATTAAAAATTACCGCTTAACAACTCGATCGATGTATGGAGTAAACCTAGTTTTCTCCACTTAAGAATCTAAATCCATATTTCTTAACCACATCTTATGTTAACCCCATTTTGAGTTTTTCAGTATCAAAGATTGCTCCAGAAGTACCGATATGCTTTACATCAAATGCTCAGTACTAACTCATCTAGTGTCAAAGATTTCGCGTTCTTCTGTTGTAGGGACAACCTAGTAAAAAGCAATGTAGTCAGATTGCACCTCGCGTAAATATCCTTTTCAACTTCTTTGAGTCCGAAAGGATGCGCTCACTGCATTACATTTAGATAATTTGGAATGTCCATCCTTCATAACTGAGTGAGCGATGAATATATCTTGGAGATATCCCATTCAAATGCGTTATAGATTAAGTTGTACTTTAGGAGTAGAGGATAGTACTGCATACCACGGCCACAACATCCGTAATTCCGTTAAATGGTCGTAACAATTACGTTTGCAAAGTTACAAGTAGGGAAAGCCATCACCTGTAGTACCTGTTCGTCTAATGTATTAACTTTTCAACTGTAATACGACCAAATACTTTTATCGTCAAAATATATTGTTCCTGTTTCCAGGAATTGGTTTGACGAATAAACAAACTTCTCACCAGCTTTCCAATTAGCTAACCGCATTCTTCAGTTGTTAATAACTTACCTGTAGATTAACATAATTTGAAGGATTCTCCACGAGCTGCGAGTACACACGCTGATTGCGGCAATTATTCTTGCTTCAATCACAGAGAGCAATGGTGAGGCTCCACGCCACCGCTGAATGAGTTCCTCGCAAGTATTTGAGATACGCTAAGCCACTACTGTTACTGTTCGAGTTGTACATATGGACCAAAATCACCACCATTATCAGGTCGCTTCTACATCATGGTGTAGGCCATGAAGCGCACTATTAGTGTGTGCATAAAATAATATTCAGAGCACCTTCTACTAAACGATACATTCGTGTCGCACCGTATTCACGAAAGGATATAATACACCTTCAGGACCTTTTCTTGCATGGACTAGGTATGCCATATAACGTGGTATGTAAATTACCGATATGCATATAGCCGGTAGGACTCCGATTGCAAATCTTTGTTCTAATAGCCATTGTATTACTCCTTTTATTCTTATATATTTTACGCTGTGTGCTTATATAACAGTACGAAGATTATATTAAAATGCATAAATAAATAATTCTTGTTAAAATATCAGGAAAAGAGTAAAATATGAAGGAAATCGATTTAACAAAATCAGTTTATGAACTATCAGTACATCCATTCTGAGTTCTTAGATATTATGGAAACTTTCTAGGATTTGGAGTGTCATTAGTGTCAGAGGAGAATCCTCATACAAGAGTCATGACACATGTTAATGGCAGCTGCTAACTGCATTGACGCATCAGTAATCATAAAATTCCAAGATGCTGGCTTTACAGTAACAAATCAATAAGTTCATTTCTTTAATTGTATGGTTCACAATAACTTCAAATAGTCTAGAAAAAGTCTTTGCATATGTAAGGGCTCATTATAATAGTTATTCGCTATTGGGATATAGCTGAGCGGTAAGGCAGCTGGCTCTGAACAGCCATCTCGGGAGTTCGAATCTCTATCTCAGCCTAAAAGACCTGTCAATCAGGTCTTTTATTTTTATATAATATTGCTAGATGAGCGAATTAGATATATATCAAGAATATCTCATATTTTATCAATCCTTATCTGAAATCTAAGTCTATGCAAAGATTAAAAGGCGTAGATATGAATTGTGGATTGCAGTTTACATCACATGCTGGATTTTCTAGCTATGAATCATATTCACGCTATGAACATAGTGTTGGAGTTTCTTGTATTATATGGCATTTTTACATGACACAAACGCTAGCTGGTTTATTCCATGATATCTCAACACGTCATTCTCTCACAGTTGATTTTAGAAGAGATTATTTAACACAGGAATCTACAGAAGATGAGACAAAGCAAATCATACTTCAGGATACAGTGATCATGAATCAACTCTTGATGGATGGTATATCAGTAGATGAAGTGTCTAATTATCATATATATCCAATTGCTGATAATGTTTCTCCAAAACTATCTTCAGATCGTTTGGAGTATACACTTGGAAACTTACTAAATTATCGTAAATGTACAATCAATGATATCGAAAGATATTATCAAGATTTGATTGTTGATAGTAATGAAGAAGGTACACAAGAAATTGTGTTTCAGCATGCGGATATTGCAGAAGAGTTTGCATTTGCGGCGCTTTCTTGTGGCATGATATACTCCTGTGATTTCGACCGTTATGGAATGGAAAAATTAGCAACCATTTTACGAAATGCATTCCAAGAACATATCCTAACAGAAGATGATTTATATCTATCGGAAATCGATGTGATTCATAAATTAAATGACAGTGTGTTACAAAATGAATGGGAAGAATATACAAGACTAAAAGATGTTATGAAAGATACTACCGGTGATATCATGGTAGATGCAAAGAAAAGATATATGAATCCATATGTTTATAAGTATGGAAGAGTTACAGCTTTTAGCGCTGCATTTAACAATGCAGTAAATGAATTTAGAAATACAGATTATCATTATCTGATGAAAGGAATCTATCAAAATGGATAAAGTAATTGTTGTTGCTAGTAAGAATGCTGGTAAGATTAAAGAATTTAAAGAGATGTTAGAACCAAAGGGCTATGAAGTTAAAAGTTTAGCTGATTATCCAGATATTGGAGAGATTGATGAAACAGGTACAACTTTCTCTGCTAACGCTATCATTAAAGCACAAGCAATTACAGATAAGTACAATATCATGGCAATTTCAGATGATTCTGGGCTTGAGATTGATGCTTTTGATAAACAACCTGGTGTTCAAAGTGCGCGTTGGTTGGGTCATGACACACCATATTCCTATAAGAATCAAGTTGTACTAGACCGTATGAAAGATGAAACCAATCGTAGTTGTCGCTATGTATGTGCAATTGCCGTTACAAGACCAAATCATGAGCCGGTTGTATTTGAAGATACAGTTGAATGTGTTATCGCTCAAAGAGCCTGCTGGAACAAATGGTTTTGGCTATGACCCAATTGTCTTCTATGAACCATTTGGTAAGACAATGGCAGAGATGACAAACGAAGAAAAGAATAGTATCTCTCATCGTGGTAAAGCAGTTGTTCGTTTAGAAGCGTGGATGGAACATGAAGGGTTATAAGGTATTATCTGCTCTAGCAGGACTAGCATTATTTCTATCTTTGTTATTAACATCAATTGATTTATTATGTTTTAATCGTTCGTTTTTCCGTTGGCAATATTCTTTAAATCACACAGCTGAAAGCATTGGTATTTCAGAGGATGGTTTAATGAATGCAACGAATACCCTACTCGATTATATGCAAGATAAACGAGATGATATTAAAGTTGTTGAAGAGGTAAAGGGTAGTAAACGCGAAATCTTTGATGAGCGAGAAACATTGCATATGGTTGATGTGAAAAACCTTTATCTAAATGCAATGAATACTCGAACAATTCTTCTGGTTGGTAGTATTGCAATCCTGACTTTATTAGCATTCACACATCGTAATCAAAGCTATACTATATTATCAAATGCATATCAAAATGGATTATTGTGCTTAGGCTCACTGATTTTCTTTATTGCGATACATGCAATGATAGACTTTAATGGATTTTTGGATGAATTTCCATTATGTTTTCTTTGATAATGATTTATTCTTACTTGGATCCAAATATCTCGATTATGATTAATATGTTTCCATCAAACTTCTTCTTTGCAGTAGTTTTTGGAGTTATACTATTATTTGTAAGTATGGTTATTTTATTAAAGTTATTATTAATGTTATTCAAACATAAAATTGAAAGAAGGTTAGTATGATTAACGTTGTTTTTATATGAACCAGAAATCCCACAGAATACAGGTAATATTATGCGTACATGTATGGCGATGAATTGCAGTCTACATTTAATTGAACCAATGGGTTTTAAAATTACAGATAAATCTTTAAAACGTGCTGGTATGGATTATGTAAAGGAATTAGATTATAAAATCTATCCAGATTGGCAAACATTTTACAACATGCATGAAGGTTCCTATTACTTCATTACACGTTATGGTGAAAAAACACCTTCAGAGTTTGATTACAAGTTAGATGAAGGTAAGGATATCTATCTAGTCTTTGGTAAAGAAAGTACTGGTATTGATAAGCATATTCTTCATGATAACTATGACCGTTGTGTACGTATTCCAATGGTAGCAGAAGCACGTAGTCTGAATCTTTCAAACTGTGTTGCGATCTGTGTTTACGAAGTTTTAGACCAACTAGGCTTCCCAGAACTCTCACACACTGAGGTGATAAAAGGGAGGGATTTCTTACAACAATTTGATTAGGCATATATTTGGACAACCTAAGTATTCATAGGTATACTTACAAGGAAAGATGGTGATTACATGTTAGAAACCTTTGATGATTTCATCTCACTAGCAGTTATTTTAGTTATACTAGTTCTAACTGTATATTGCTTTCTTGTAATGTCGAGTAACAAGCATCTAAAGTTAATGCAAAAAAGACAAGCAAAGCATCGTGACTTTCTAGCAACGCTTTCTGATGATTCGACAAGTGATAGTGAGGAGTAAACAATGATTCAAGAAACGATTAGTTCAAACAATGCCCCGGTAGCGGTAGGGCCATATTCACCCGCTATTCGTGCAGGTGACTTTATATATATATCTGGGCAGCTACCAATAGACCCTACAACTGGTCAACTTGTATCAGATGATATTCGTGTTCAAACAGAACAAGTTCTTAAAAACATTGAAGCATTATTAAAGGAAGCTGGTTTAAATATGTCTTATGTTTTAAAAACTACGAGTTTTGTAAAGAACATGGAAAGAGTTTGCGGCAATGAATGAAGTGTATACTCGTTTCTTCCAAAAACCATTCCCGGCGAAGCGCTGTTGCAGTAAAAGACATTGCCCTTAATGCGAAGATTGAAATTGAAGCATTCGCAATGGATACACGAGCACTAGAAGTTTTATGTGCTGATGATGGATGTTACACATGTAATGATTATTATTGTGAAACAAAGTTAGATATTCAATAAGACCTTAGGGTCTTTTTTGTTTGAACTATGTTATGATATTGCTTGTACGTAGTGGAGATTAATTTCTTATGTCTATTCATAAACTAAACATCACTTTTACAAAGAAGGATATTCAATATATTATTACCATTGCATTTTCTGCACTTGTATACGCGTTTGGAATTGAATCCTTTTGTAAGTTCAGGTAACTTATTCCCAGGTGGATTTGCGGGTATAGCTACGACTTTGTAGTTATGCTAATAGAAAGACAAATTGGTCTAGTAATTCCATTTGGTGTCATCTATTGGATTATGAACTTTACAGTAGTGCTATTTATCTGGAATCGCATTGGTCACAAGTTTGTATTATATTCCATTCTTTGGTTTTCACTTAGTTCGTTATTCTCTATTATTATCAATGTTCCTATCGTTACACAGGATATGTTATTGATTGCTGTATTTGGTGGTCTGATTAACGGTTTTGCGATTGGACTTGCACTACGCTCTAATGCCAGTAGTGGAGGTACAGACTTTATTGCGATTGATTTATCAGTCAGATTAAAGAGACCTACATGGAATTATCTGCTTGGTTTAAATGCATTTGTATTGATGCTTGCAGGTTTAGCATTTGGTTGGGATAAAGCGTTATACTCTATTATCTTCCAATATGTTTCTACACAGGTTGTAAATACAATGCATCAACGTTATAAGATAACGCGCATACAAGTCATTACTGACCACGCAGATAAAGTATGTGATGCTGTATTTAGTACAGTACGCCATGGTATTACTCGAATTGAGGTAGAAGGTGCGTTTAAACGACAACCACATACGATGTTGTTAATCACAGTCAATAGCTACCAATTACCGGAAGTTATTAGTTGTATTCGTAAAGCTGATGAACATGCATTTATGACATTGAATGCTGTTGAAAAGATTATTGGTAACTATTATCAAAAACCTTTAGAGTGAGCAATCACTCTTTTTTCATTTTTATAAAGAAAGGATGTGTATCGTTTGATACACATCCTGTGTATTATAGAATTTCCATTCCAATTGCTTTTTGGACTTGGTTTAATTTCTCTTCTGCAAGTACTCTTGCTTTCTTTGCGCCGTTTGCCAATGTAGTTTCAATTAAATCACTGTTTAGGATTTCATTATAACGTGTTTGAATTTCTTCCAACTTGGCACATACTGCATCCGCAACTGCTTTTTAAAGTCACCATAGCCTTTACCCTCAAATTCTTTCTCGATATCCTCAAAAGAGCGTTCATTTGATAGGGAAGAGAGAATCTGCATTAAGTTTGCGATTCCAGGTTGATTTTCTGGATCGTAGTGCACTTTACCTAGACTATCTGTAACAGCAGACATAACTTTCTTACGTGCAACCTTAAGATCATCTAACAGATAGATACAACCTTTATTTGTTTCATCAGATTTAGACATCTTCTTCGTTGGATCGCTTAGTGACATAATTCTGGCACCTAACTTTAGCAACTAGTGGTTCTGGTACTGTAAAGAGCTTGCCATAACGGTTATTCATTCTTTCTGCGACATCACGTGTTAATTCCACGTGTTGTTTCTGGTCTTCTCCAACAGGTACATAGTCAGGACTATAGAGTAGAATATCTGCAGCCATCAATGCAGGGTAAGTATAAAGTCCACCAGAAAGGTTTTTTTCACCCTTAGCTTGTTTGTCTTTAAATTGTGTCATACGGTTTAATTCACCCATATATGTATGACAGCACATAATAAAGCCGAGTTGTGCATGTGCCTTTACGTCTGTTTGTAAGAAAATAGTAGCCTTATTTGGATCTAGTCCACATGCAAGGTATAGAGCTACACAATCTTTTAAGTTCTTTTGTAATTCCTGTGGGTCTTGTGGAACTGTAATGCAGTGTAGGTTTGCAATGAAGGCAAACATTTCATATTCATTCTGTGACTCCACAAAGTGTCTTAAAGCACCGATATAGTTTCCTAAGTGTAATTGACCAGTTGGTTTAATACCGCTTAACATTCTTTTCATAGTGAATTCTCCTTGAAATTAAAAACGTCTCTTCAATGTAATTGAAGGGACGCATGAGACGATATGCGCGGTACCACCCGACTTATCCAAAAGGATCACTTAATTTGGGATAACGGGCCACCGGTATTCTATTAACGGAACTCCAAACATACTTTGCTGAAATATCAGTTCCCACCAAACACTGACTCTCTATGAAATCAACGCATAATCGCATTCCGAATACACGATGATTCTAACATAAAACCATATAATTGATAAGTGCTTTTTAATCTGTATTTGCGATAGGTATTTTTCCTCAAGTGAAAAGTTAAATTCCACTTCTAAGGTATGAAAGTTGAATTTAGTTATTCACCAAACTCTAGTTGAATTTACTCTTACACTTCTAGTTCAATATAAGTGCCGATTCTTCGTGTTCTCAGGAGGAAAATATTATGTTAACGAAGAATTCACATATGTCTTATTCAGATAGACTGATCATCGAAACTGGTATCGAAAATGGTTCTACCAAACAAGCTATCGCTACTACTCTCGGTAAAGACAAATCGACCATAGGAAAAGAAATCAACTCCATCGTGTCCTTGCATACAAATGTAATCTGCCTCTAGAGTGCGCTAACTACAAACGCTGTAAACATGAACGCTATTGTACTCTTGATTGTATCGATTATGTCCCTTTCAAATGTACTCGTAGGGACAAGTCGCCAGGAGCTTGTAATGGATGTGGAAACTATCGCTCCTGCCGTTATGACAAATATCGATACTCTGCCCTCGATGCACAGCACGACTACCAGATGACACTTACATCTTCACGACAAGGTGTCAATGCGACAGTAAATGATATCAAGCAGCTCGGTGAACTCTTATTACCACTGCTCAAGAAAGGTCAGTCCATCTACTCTATTCTCCAAAGTCACAGAGAAATCAAGTTATCAGAAAAGACGATATACAACTATATCGAAAATGGTGTCTTCCAAGATGTGGGCGTATCGATCAGCGCCATCGATTTGAAACGTGTCGTAAGACGAAAGATGTCCAAACAAAAGCGCAATACATACAAGCCACGCAAAGACAATCGATACCTGATAGGAAGAAAGTACTCCGACTTCTTGATATATATGGAAAAGAATTCCGATGCCAAGGTCGTAGAGATGGATACGGTATACAACGGCATATCCAATGGTCCTTTCCTACAGACCTTCAAATTCAGAGAGTATGACCTCTTGATATGTATCTATCAAACAGTAAAGGACTCCTTACATATGTTGGATGGAATCCTATTATTGGAAAAGATACTAGGAAAAGAAATGTTTGAAAAAGAAGTTGAGGTCATATTAACAGACAGAGGAAGTGAATTCATTCTAGCTGAAGAAGCTGAGATACGTGAAGATGGAATGCGTAGGACACGTATGTTCTACTGTGATTCGATGGCCTCTTGGCAGAAAGGAAGTCTAGAGAACGTGCATTTATTGGTAAGAGAGATATGTCCAAAGGGATGCGATCTCCATGCATTGGGACTTACATCACAAGAAAAGGCAAATCTTATCAGTACCAATATCAACTCATATCCAAAAGAAAAGCTGCACGGAAGATCATCCATACAGCTGCTCCATTTCTACAACGAAGAAATGGCTAAGAGACTTCATGATTTTGGAATTACCGAAATCGCTGCAGACGAAGTAATTCTAAAACCATATCTTCTAAAGTAAGAAGATAACTCAAAAGTTTCAAAATCAATCACACACGAAGGGTCGGTATTTAACTTTCATCAGAGAACGAAGTAGAATCAACTCTTACAAATTTTTTGAACAGTAGATTCTGCCTACCTTTCATGCGCTCATTTTTCTGTAACTTCATCTTCATTCTAACTAAAATATAATCATTTTCAACTTAAAAATAGTACCATCTTAGGTTATTGACCCTTGATAGTACTATTTCTGAATAACTTACTTCCACTTTATTTTTTATTCTTTAGAAGTGGAATTTAACTTTTCACTTGAGCATAGGTATTTTTACGTGGTATACTCGTAAAGAAAGTATTATTTTTATAAAGACAATAAATCTTTCATGCATGTTTAAAAGGGGGATTTCTATATGTTAGAAATAAGTAATTTAACAAAAATATAAGAAAATAGCAGCTGTCGATCAAATTAGTTTTACAGTACCCTAGTGGTAAAGTTGGTATCTTATTAGGGGCCTAATGGTGCTGGTAAGTCTACAACGATCAAGAGTATTGCAGGACTATTACGCTATGAGGGTGAAATTAAGATTAATGGCTTACCATCAAAGTCAGTAGATGCAAAGAAGATATTTGCATATGTGCCTGAAATTCCCGCGATGTTTGGGGCGTTAACAGTGATGGAACATATTGAATATGTACGTCGTGCATATCATTCTCAAATTACAGATGAGGAAGTGGAAGCTTTGCTCACTCGCTTTGAGATGTCTGATAAGAAGGATAAGCTTGGAGATGAATTATCAAAAGGTATGATGCAGAAAGTAAGTATTATATGTGCATTATGCATTAAACCTGAAGTGATTTTATTTGATGAGCCAATGGTTGGTTTAGATCCAGCAGCCATCAAAGAACTTAAAAAAGTTATTTTCGAAATGAAGGATAGAGGTGTAACCGTACTGTTAAGTACACATATGCTTGAAATGGTACAAGAGTTATGGGATACGCTATACATTATGGACCATGGGAAAGTGATTGGAACTTACGAAAATGATGGTACACAAAATCAAAATATTGAAGACTTGTTTTTTTCACTAACAGATAAAGAAGATGAGAAGGAGTCTGAAAAATGAATTCCTTATTCTATTTACATAAACGAATATTATTGAATGGATTTAAGCGTTCGATACGAAAGCCTGCTTTTGTGTTGATGTTAATTGCTTCGATTGCTTATTTTGCTTTGATAATATCTGGCTATAAGAGTTTTTTTCAAAAAATAGGTATTACGAATGCGTCTGAATATATCGTAATGTTCATGTTGTTACAACTGTATTTAGGTGTTCCAGGTCTCATTCAATACTTTAAGAGAAAAGGACTTATATTCCGCAAAGCAGATGTTCAATTTGTTTTCCAAGCACCAATCCATCCAAAATTAATTCTATTATTTAGTGGTCTTAGAAGTGTTGTTATTTCATCAATCTTCTTTATTCTTTTATGTATCTTTGGATGTATTTTATATCCAAGTTACACGTTACAGTTTGTGCTATATGCCGTTATCTATCTAATTTTTGATTTCTTTATTGAAATGAGTTTAGTTATTTTATGTTATGGGAATGAAACAATCCCAAATAATTTGATACGTTTTGTATCCTATATTTTTGTATGTATTGTTGGGCGCATTGGCAATTGGATTCTTGTTAGTAGTATTAGATCATGGATTTAATATTTCAATTCTTGTAACGTATCTACAGTCTCCGTTGATTAAGTTATTTCCATTATTTGGTTGGAGTATTGGTTTGCTACAATGGATTTTCTATGGCTATCACTGGAGTAATGTTGTAGGTACTGTGTTATTTATGATTTCTGCACTAATACTACCAATTCTTGCATATAAATCCAAATGTGAAGGAGCTTACTTTGAAGAAGCTGAACAATTCTCTGATGAGTACGAACAAGCAATAGAGAAAGCAAAAGCAGGTGATATCTCAATCGTAGGAGCCAAGCCTAAGAAGTACATGAAGTCTTCTATAAAATATAAAGGATATTATGCTAAGGCAATCTTCTATCGCCAATTATTAGAATATAAAAAGAATCGACTCTTTATTTTCTCTGTTCGTTCATTCTTATTCTTAGTGGGTGGTATTATACTGTATTTCTTATCTCATGATATTGGTTTTATGAGAGATATCATGCATGTACGTTTATTTATAATTCCAATAATTATTACGTATTTCATTACATTTTTTTGGAGTAATGCGTTCAAAATGGATGAAGGAATTACAGAACTACTATACATTCTTACTTCCTGATTCAAAGATTCAAAAGACATGGAATGCAACAAAAATTGAGCATATTAGAGCTTTTGTAGATACAATGCTGATTGCGATTATTGGTGGTGCAGCTTTAGATTTATCACCTCTACATATACTTTTAACAGGGTTAGTAGGTGTCAGTGTTAATGCGAGTCGTATTTATATTAATATGATGGTACAGACAATTATTTCACCTGCAATTGGTGATTTTAAGATATTTGTACAGTTTATCGATATGTTCCTGATGTTAATTAGTACAGCTGCTTCTGTATTTGTAGCAGTAGTATCTATGGTCTTCTTTAATAATACAGAAGCCGCATTCTTAGGCATGATAATTACTAGTTGTATGATGGCTATTATTGCATTCTTCTTATCATCACTAGCATTTGAAAAGATGGAAGTGGTTGAATAGGAGTTTATAAAGATTTTATAAAATATAAATTTTGCCCTATTTCTTTTCAAAATATAGCGTGATATAATCACTAAACAGGAGGATGATTATGATAGTTGTATACACATCTCCAGGATGTGCTAGTTGCCGTAAAGTAAAACAATGGTTAAAAGATCGTAATCTTCCATTTATAGAGAAGAACATCTTTAAGACATTGTTAAATGATAACGAAATAAAGCACTTATTAATGAGAAGTGAAAATGGTAGTGATGATATCATCTCTAAGCGTTCTAAGATTATTCAAGAATCTAATGTTGATATTGATTCAATGAAGACAGATGAATTAATCACTTTTATCAAGCGTAATCCTAGTGTATTAAAACGCCCAATCATTTTGAGTGAGAATAACTTCCAAGTCGGCTATGACGAAGAAGAGATCGGTGTATTTGTACCGGTAGAGTTACGTCGTTTGGCAGATCATAGTTGTAATGAAACTTGCCCAAATTTCAAAGCTTGTCAAACAATGCAAACAGCATTTCATAAAGAAGTCCATTAGGACTTCTTTTGTTGTATAATAATCAGTATGAAAAAAGTACTCGTAGGTTTATCAGGTGGTGTAGATAGCGCCGTTGCAGCATATTTATTACAACAGCAGGGTTATGATGTGACCTGTGCTTTTATGCGTAATTGGGATTCAGTTGCAAATGAGGATTTTAGTGGAAATCCAACGTTATATGATCCAGTATGTCCTCAGGAAGCAGATTATAAGGATGCGGCTGACGTAGCTAGTAAGTTGGGATTAGAACTATTACGTATCGACTTTATTAAGGAATATTGGGATGATGTTTCAAACTTTTATTGATGAATATAAGTTAGGTAGAACACCAAACCCAGATATTTTGTGTAATCGTTATATTAAGTTTGATAGTTTTATGAAATTCGCAAAAGAAAAGGGCTTTGATACTGTTGCGACAGGTCACTATGTAAGACTTGGAAAAGAAGGTGACCATCATGTCTTATGTAAAGCAGTGGATCATAATAAAGACCAGTCATACTTTTTAACTGAGATTCGTCGTGAAGTATTAGAACACGTATTATTCCCGCTGGGTGAAATTGAAAAGCCTGAAGTTCGCCGCATAGCGGAAGAACTTGGTTTATCTATTGCTAAAAAGAAGGATTCTACTGGTATTTGTTTTATTGGAGAGCGTCATTTCCGAGAGTTCCTAAGTAATTATCTTCCAATGAAATCTGGGGATATTATCGATGTGACAACTAAACAGAAAGTAGGTACACATCAAGGTGTTATGTACTATACCATTGGGCAAAGAAAAGGTTTGGATATTGGTGGCATTGGACCTTTCTTTGTGGTAGGAAAAGATGTATATAGAAACGAACTATATGTTGTTGATTCTGACCATCAAGACTTGCTATATGCTACATCATGCTTGGTGACTGGTGTAAACTGGCTAGCTAATCGTACATTACCATTACGCTGCTATGCAAAATTTAGATATCGTCAAGCCGATAATGATGTAGATCTTGTATTAAATGAAGATGGTACTTTAACAGCTTTATTCCCGGAAGGAATTCGTAGTATTACACCTGGACAAGAGGCTGTTTTCTATGATGGCGATGTAATGTTTGCTGGTGGTAAGATTGAGAAAGTCTTTAAAGATGGGGTCGATCTTATGGAACATGTAAAATCACTTGTACATCCTGAAACAGATAAATAAGGAGATTCATGGACGATTCATTGATTACGTTAACAGGTAAATTCACATATATTCTCTTCCGTAACGAAGGGAATTTTTATACTGCTGCGAAGTTTGAAGTCAATGATGAAAAGGGAAGAGTGATATCTGTAATTGGTAACATTCCAGAGCTTGTTACAGGTATACAGTATCGTATCAACGGAAATTATATTGAACATCCACGTTATGGTATGCAGTTTCAGATACAGACGTTAGCCAAGCTATTACCGACTGAAAAGGATGGTGTTGTACGTTATTTATCTGGAGTAAATTTTCCTGGTATCGGTAAAAAGACAGCCGAAAAAATTGTGGAAGCATTAGGCGAAGACTGTTTATCGTTGATACGTGAAGATAGTTCTTTATTAGAAAAATAGTAGAACTATCTGAGCGCCAAATCAATGTCATTATCGAAGGCTTACAAATAGATAATGGGATGGAAGAACTTGCTAAGTTTTTAAATATTCATGGCTTAAGTCAAAGACATCTTTCTAAGATAACACGTATCTATGGTAAGGAAGCATTAAGTAAAGTAAATGAAAACCCATACCGGTTGATTGAAGAAGTAGATGGATTTGGTTTTAAAACAGCAGATAAAATTGGTAAAAGTTTGGGTATTAGTGATACAGATCATCGACGTTTATATGCACTTCTTATTTCACTGGTAAGTGATTTATGTATGCGTGATGGTAATAGCTATGTACGTCTAGAAACATTAGAAACTGTATTTTTTAAAGAACTAGGTTCTTTAACCTGTGACTTTGAAGCGATATTTGATGAAGCAATCCTCAAACATCAGCTCTATCGCGAAGAGAATCGTGTATTCCCAATTGCACAATATGATGCTGAAATTGGTATTGCGAGATTTTTAGCAGAGTTTCCATATCAATGTATGGATCCTTATGATCCTAAGTTATTACTTTCTTATCTAGAAGATGTACAAGAACATCTAGGTATCACGTATGATGAAACGCAGATTCAAGCGATTGAAGTCTTCTTTGAAAGACCATTTATGATAATGACAGGTGGACCTGGTACTGGTAAAACAACAGTCGTAAATGTGATGATTAAGTTATTTAAATTAATGTATCCATCATCGTCAATTATCTGTGCTGCACCAACCGGTAGAGCCGCAAAACGATTGGCTGAAGTAAGTGGTGTTAGTGCAACAACAATTCACTCATTATTACAATGGGACCTTGAAACAAATACATTTGGCAAAAATGATGAAGAGCCTATCTTGGCAGATTTATTAATTATTGATGAGTTCTCAATGGTTGATAACTGGTTATTCTATAACTTGTTATTAGCAAGTAAAAGAATTAAAAAGATCTGTATTATTGGCGATAAAGATCAGTTACCAAGTGTTGGTCCAGGTTGTGTATTACGTGATTTAATGCAATCAAACGAATTCTCTTTCATTGAATTAAAACACATCTATCGTCAACAATCTGATAGTGATGTCATTAATTTAGCTCACGCAATTAATACAGGTAATGTAACGGTTGAAGATTATCATCATGATGTGAAATTCTTTGCATGCATGCCAGAAGATATCCGGCGCAATATTTTAATGATGGTTGATGATGCTTTACAAAAGGGGTATTCTATCGATGATATACAGATATTATCTCCAATGTATGCAGGCGTAGCTGGAATAGATTATCTAAACAATGCATTACAAGAATCATTTAATCCATCATCTAAGAATAAAGCAGAAGTAAAATCAGGATATATGACTTTCCGTGAGGGGGGATAAAATTCTACAGTTAAAGAATCAACCGGATGACGATGTATACAATGGGGATATAGGTGTTTTAGTAGAAATCATTGATGCAAAGCATGCGGAAGATCATAAAACAACGATTATCTGTCAGTTTGGCGAAATCATTGTAGAGTATAAACCTGAAAACTGGATTAATATTACACTTGCATACTGTATCAGTGTGCACAAATCACAGGGTAGTGAATATCCAATTGTTATTATGCCTATTATCCGTAGACATGCGGGCATGTTACAAAGAAAGTTGATATATACAGGTGTCACAAGAGCACGTAAAGCATTAATCGTATTAGGAGAGTTAGAGGCGTTTAAGCGTGGTATTCAAGTATTGGAGCTACATCCTCGTGAGACAACTCTAACCCAAAAGATACAACAATTTGTAAATGGTGATTATGGATTTTAAAAAGGTGAGAATTTTCTCACCTTTCGTCTTTTTTCTTAAATGTATCTTTGACTTTGTTAAATTGTTCATAGAGTTTTGACATATAGTCATTTGCGAGAATGTTACTACTATTGGAAATCATGTTACCAACTAAACGTAAGATAACAGTTGATTTTTCTGTAGGCAATTTTTGAAGTGCACTGATAATATCCTTTAGTGAATCAAATCCACCTTCTTTCAGTTTTGCGAAAGATTCAGCATCAGTTGACTCAAGAACAGAGAAGATACCATCAATTGCAATCTTTGCTTCATCTTCCGACAAATTCTCCAAGAATTTATCGACTGCTTTATTTAAGAATGCAGAGTTAGCAGATAATGATTCAGCTTGTTCAAAATGGTTTCGTTTTACAATCCAAGTTAAAGCATCATGTTGCATAACCGAATTCACTGTACTTTTAACAATCTTTGGATCAACGTTATTCATCAATATACCAATAATTGATGAATCTGGAATAATTAGAGTAATTCTATCTTGGATTGCTTGATAAGCAGGGGATTGTAGCATTTCTCCTTGGAAACCAGGGCCATCATTTGACCACACCTTTATAATTTTATCTTGAATAGATTGATCACAATGGCATGCAGCATATATTGCTAGATTTCCACCTTTAGAGTGTCCTCCAACATGGATTGGTAAGGTTTCGTTTTCAAACAATTGATTTATATAAGCAACAGCAGCTTTTTGACCATTGGTTCCTGTTGTGTACGATAAATAGAAATCTTCCTTCCATCCAATAAATGTATTATCTGTACCACGATAGGAGATATAGATCATATCATCTAGTTTAAATGTTACTGCAGAAAACTGTACAACAAAGTCTTTGTCAGTATAACTGATATAATAACCAATCATAATATCTTTAAAACGCTCTGTATCTGCTACTTTATCAAGTAATCTGGCATTAACTCCATTATAGGTTTCAATTTCTGCAATTTCTTCACGTGTGTAGTTTATAAAATTCATCTCTTACGTGATGGAGTGGTTGGAAAGTTGTTTCGATATTAGGAATATCATCATAATGAACGTAAGCCAAAAGGCTAAGGATAGCATTATCCACTTCATTAAAGGATTCAGTTGTAAATGGAAGATCTCCACGCCAATCTAGATAGTCATAAATCGTTGTCATTTGTATTACCTCATAATAAGAGTATCACATCATCTTTCTATCGTCATTGATTTGATTTTTATACGTTATCTATTTGAAATTATTAGAATTATGACGATATCGTTGAAAATCGCTTTATTTTCAACAGTTTTAATGTTAGAATTTCATAGAAATCAATGACAAAGGGTTAGTAGATATAGGCTGTGTCGTAGAGAGAAGATGTTTGGTGAAAATCTTCCATAAGTGATATTGAAGCTTCCTTTAACAGAGTGCTTAATTAGCAACGTATCTCTACGTTACAGAGCAATTGAGGTGCGCACATTTTGTGCGAATCAGGATGGTACCGCGTGTTAACGTTCCTGGATGTAGGAACGTTTTTTATTTGTTCAGGAGGAAAACAATGGAAAAGCAATATCGACTCAGTGGAAATGAAGTCAGACAAAAATTCTTGGATTTCTTTGCGTCTAAAGGTTGTATGATCGAACCTGGCGCAAGTCTTATTCCACATAATGATCCAACACTGTTATGGATCAATGCTGGTGTATCAGCGTTAAAGAAGTATTTTGATGGTTCAGAAAAGCCAGCATCCAACCGTATCTGTAATGCCCAAAAATCAATTCGTACAAATGATATTGAAAATGTAGGTCGTACAGCTCGTCATCATACATTCTTTGAAATGCTAGGTAACTTTTCAATCGGTGATTACTTCAAGAAAGAAGCAATTACTTGGGCTTGGGAGTTCTTGACATCTCCAGAGTGGATTGGATTTGATCCAAAGCGTTTATATGTAACTGTTTATCCAGATGATGACGAAGCATATAACCAATGGGTTAAGGTTGGTATGATACCTAGTCATATTCGTCGCACAGAGGATAACTTCTGGGAAATTGGTCGTGGACCTGGTGGACCAGATACAGAGTTATATTATGACCGTGGTGAAAAGTATGATCCAGAAGGTATTGGTGAAAAACTATTCTTTGAAGATTTAGAAAATGATCGTTATATCGAGGTATGGAATATCGTATTCTCTCAATACGATTGTCGTCCTGGTGAAGTTGACCGTCATGAGTATAAAGAATTACCACAGAAGAACATTGATACAGGTATGGGTCTAGAACGTCTTGTATGTTTGATTCAAGATGGTGAAACAAACTTTGATACTGACTTATTCTTACCAATTATCCATGCGACAGAGAAGTATGCTAAACACTCTTATAGTGAGAAAAGAATATAAGATGGCATATCGCGTTATCGCTGACCACATACGTACTGTTACATTTTGCAATTGCGGATGGTGCGATGTTCTCAATGAAGGTCGTGGATATGTACTACGCCGCGTATTACGTCGTGCAGTACGCTATGGTATTAAGTTAGGTATTGATGGTGCTTTCATGTACAAACTTGTAAAAGTTGTAGCTGATAACATGATTGCATACTATCCATATCTACAGGAAAAAGTTGCCTTAATTGAAAAGCTAGTCAAGCAGGAAGAAGAATCCTTCCATAAGACACTTGCAAATGGTGAAGCACTCTTACAGGATGCATTAGCAAAACATGCGGATACTAAGATCTTACCTGGCGAAGTGATGTTCAAGTTATATGATACTTATGGATATCCAAAGGAACTTACTACAGAGATTGCAGAGGAAGAAGGCTATCGTGTAGACTCTGATGGTTTTGATAAAGAAATGCAAGCACAGAAGACACGTGCAAGAGAAGCACGTGGAAACATTCAATCCATGCATGGACAATCCGCTGATTTAATGGACTTCACACAAGAAAGTAAGTTTACTGGTTATACAGATACACATTCTAAGGGTAAGGTAATTGGCTTATTTAAGGATGGTATACGCGTAGATACATTAACAGATGAGGGTGATATCATCCTTGATGAAACATGTTTCTATGCTGAAAGTGGTGGTCAGTGTGCAGATACTGGTGTTGTATGGAATGACCATTTTAAAGCGAATGTAACCAACGTTCAAAAGGCTCCACATAAGCAACCACTACATCACATTGTTATCGTTGAAGGAATACTTTCTGAAGGTGATGTATTAGAAGGTGAATATGACTATGAAAAGCGTCAACGTACACGTGCAAACCATAGTTCATTACATCTATTACAAGCAGCACTAAAGAAGGTATTAGGTGAACATATTGCACAGGCTGGTTCCTATAACTGTCCTGAATATGGAAGATTTGACTTTACACACTTTGAAAAGCCAACGGAAGAACAGCTTAATGAAGTAGAACGTCTAGTCAATGAACAGATTGCTTTAGCACAACCTATTGTAACTGAAGTAATGGATGTTGAGTCTGCGAAGAATTCTGGTGCGATTGCGCTCTTTGATGAAAAGTATGGTGATACAGTACGTGTTGTATCCATGGGTGATTTCTCTAAGGAATTCTGTGGTGGTACACACGCAAGTAATACAGCTGATTTATGCGTATTTAAGATCACTTCCGAGGAATCTATCGGTTCTGGTATTCGACGCATTACATCTGAGACAAAGTATGATGCATACCAAGACTTCAAGAGGGAAGAACAGTATCTACTTGAGTGTGCAAAGTTAATGAAACTACAATCATGGCAAGGATTCAGAGAGAAGTTAATCGCATTACAAGAAGAAAATGCACAACTTCGTAAAGAAAATGATGCACATAAGGAAGCAGCACTTTTATCTTCAGCAGATACTGCAGTACAAAAAGCTGAAACAATCAATGGCTTATCTTGTGTATTATTAAGCTTAGATGGCTTTGATTCAAATAGTCTAAAGGCATATGCAGAAAATGTACGTAACAAGCTTGTGGATGGATTCGTGTTTGTATCCAATATAACAGATGGTAAGGTAACATTTGTATGCGCTAGCTCTAAGGCAGCAATTGCCAAAGGTAAGAAGGCTGGTGATGTTGTAAAGGCTGCTGCACAGTTAACAGGTGGTAACGGTGGTGGTAGACCTGACATGGCACAAGCTGGTGGTAAGGATACTTCTAAAGTACAAGAAGCACATGCATTAGTAAGAGAAATTCTTGCACAATAATCATGTTTTGAAATAGGTATCATTTTGATACCTATTTTTGTAGTTTTCATGTTACAAACACAATGAAATAGTGCGGTTGTATATACTTTTTGTAAAATATGACATAAAATAACTACAGAGATGGAGGTAGTCAAAATGATGAAACAAAATAATTTGACTGAAACGATGAGCTTTAATTCTGAAGAGATTCGTCGTGAAACAATCCACGAAGTTTTAAAACAGGTAGAAGCTTCATTAAGTGAGAGAGGTTATAACGCTATCAATCAGTTAGCTGGTTATTTAATCTCTGATGATCCTGCATATATTTCTTCACATAACAATTCAAGAAGTTTAATCCAATCCGTGGAACGTCATGAAATTATTGAAGAATTAGTTCGTTTCTATTTAGAGGCACATCACTAAATGACACGCTATCTAGGTTTAGATCTTGGTAGCGTAACTTGTGGTGTTAGTTTTAGTGATACCGGATTAATTGCAAGAACAATTGAAACGATTCGTTTTAAACCAGATGATTACAATATGGCACTAGATAAAGTGCTAGATATTGTTGATCGTGAAAAGCCAGATGTTATTGTGTTAGGGATTACCACTATTATTGAATGATGATGTTGGACCACGTGCACAGATATGTTTAGAATTTGGTGAAGTTCTTGAACAAGAATCAGGTATTCCTGTTAAGATGCAAGATGAACGATTTACGACAGCAGTGGCTGAAAGTATTTTGTTAGAAGCAGACGTATCAAGAAAGAAACGTAAAAAGAAGATTGATCAGTTGGCTGCAGTACAAATACTACAGACCTGGCTAGATCGTAATGTAAAGTAAGGCGGCAAAACGCCTTTTTTAAGGAGAGATGATAGTATGATTGAAAACAACACAATGATGATTACTGATGATGCAGGTAATGAACGTGAAGTTGAAATTCTTTTAACGTTTGAAAATGACGATAAGACAAAAAAGTATGTATTATTCACAGACCCTACGGATGAAGAAGGCAATGTTTATGCATATAGTTACAATGAAGATGGCTCTATGGATGAAGTTGTTGATGAAGCAGATGGGAAATGTGCCAAGAAGTTTTAGGTGCATTTATCAGTGAGGATGATGGTGAATAGGCATGGCTAAGAGAAGAAAGAAAAGAAGTTTAATTCCATTATTACTGATTTTAATCTTGGCTGTTGGTTTTGTAAGTACTTATATTTATTATTCACAATCTATTAAGGCAGTATCAGAAACTTCTGAAGAGGTTGAATTTAAAGTAAATTCTGGTGATACTTCGGCAGATATCTTACAGCATCTAAAAAATGAAAATCTAATTAAGGATATTAACGTTGCAAAGTTATATATTAGACTCTACGAGCTAAATAATTTCAAGTCTGGAACATTCACATTAAATCGTAATATGGATTTATATACGATTTTGGAGAAATTAAATAGTGCGACTGCAGCAGCAAGTGATACCGTTTCTGTAACCGTTACAGAAGGTGACTGGGCAAAGCATATCGCTGAAAAGATTGCGGCAGTTACTAATGTAACAGAAGATGATTTACTAAACTATGGAATGATAAAGAGTGGATTACTTCATTAAAATCTACATATCCATTTATAACAGATGAGATGTTCCAAGAAAATGTACGTATTTATCTCGAAGGATATATCGCTCCAAATACTTATGAGTTCTATAAAGAGACAACTGCAAAAGATGTAACATTGAAAGATGTTAGACCAAACAAAGGTTGTCTATGAAGCAAATAAAGAAGCCATCTCCAAGAGTAAGCTATCGATTCATGAGTTATATACATTAGCTAGTATCGTTCAGTATGAAGGTGGTGGCGATGAGACAACACTGCGTACAATTGCTGGCGTATTCTACAATCGTTTAAATCAAGGCATGTTGTTGCAGTCTAGTGTAACAGTATGTTATGCAATTGACTTTGACCGTCAAACAGATAAATGGCAAGCTTGTGAAGTCAACGCTGAGTTTGATTCACCATATAACACATATCTTCATAAAGGATTACCTCCAGGACCTATTGAAAACCCTGGCGAGAAGGTATTTAAAGCAGTTTTAAATCCAATTGAAACAGAATATTTATACTTTGTGGCTGATACAAAGACTGGCGAAGTATTCTTTGCTAAGACACTGAGTGAGCATAATCAAAACGTGAAAGACCACGTAAACTTAAATGATTAAAAGTACTGTTTGTTATTTAATTCGTGATGATAAGTGGTTAATGTTGTTGCGAAATAAAAAACAACATGATTTAAATCGCGGTAAGTGGATTGGTGTAGGGGGTAAGCTGAAGGAAAAAGAGACACCATATGAATGCATGGTACGTGAAGTATTTGAAGAAACAGGATATCAAGTACAATCTGCACTATATTGTGGAGTTATCCATTTTCATTACACTCACCATGAAGATGAAGAAATCTATGTATATCAAACAAATGATTATGTAGGTACACTTCAGGAGTGTGATGAAGGTACACTTGCATACATTCCACAAAATGAAATTCTAGATTTAAACCTTTGGGAAGGTGATCGTATCTTCTTAGAGAAAATATTTTCGTAATGAAATCCCATTTTCAATCAGCTTGTATTACGATGAAAATGAGGTATTAGTAAAAACAGAAGTGAAAGAGGTAAATTCGAATGAGTAAACCGATTATTATTGGCATTGCTGGTGGTAGTGCATCTGGAAAAACATCTATCTCTGAAACAATAAAAAAGACGTTTGCGGATAAGAAGTCTGTATTAATTATTCGCCAAGATGACTATTATAAGATCAAGCACATAAACCAATGGAAGAACGTATTAAGACAAATTACGATCATCCATTTGCGTTTGATAACGATTTATTGATTGAAAATATTCAGGATTTAATCGCGAATAAAGTTATTCGTAAGCCAATCTATGACTTTGTTAATCATACACGTAGTAGTGACACAGAAGATTGTTATCCTTGTGATGTATTGATTTTAGAAGGTTTATTTGTTTTAGAAGAAGAAAAGATTCGTAATTTTCTTGATATTAAAATCTTTGTTGAAACAGATGCAGATATTCGTTTCATTCGTCGTTTAGTACGTGACGTAAAAGAGCGTGGAAGAACCTTAGAGTCTGTAGTCAATCAATATGTAGGAACTGTTAAGCAAATGCATGAAGCATTTGTGGAACCTTCTAAAAAATATGCGGATGTAATCATCCCTGAAGGTGGAAAGAATACAGTTGCGATTGATTTGCTCACAACAAAAATCAGTAGCGTCATTAAGCACACAATGCTATAATAACCAAGCGTAAGGAGTAATAAAATGGCTGAAGAAAATAAAACATATCTTACTGAAGAAGGTCTAAAAAAATTACAGGATGAATACTACAACCTTGTCCATGTTGTTCGTGAAGAAGTTAAACAAGAATTAGCGGAAGCTCGTGCTCAGGGTGACCTTTCAGAAAATGCGGACTATGATGCGGCTCGTGATGAGCAGGCAAAGGTAGAAGCACGTATCGCAACTTTAGAATACATGCTACGTAACTATGAACTTATTGATACGAAGAAAGCTGGTAAGAAGTCAGCTGTTCATATCGGTTCTAGCGTTACATTATTATTCAACGATACAAAGGAAGAAATTACTTATGATATCGTTGGTTCAACAGAATCTGATCCTTTAAATGGACGTCTGTCTAATGAAACACCTTTAGCACAAGCTATCTTAGACCATAAGGTTGGCGATGTTTGTGAAGTGCGTGTTGCAAATCCTTATTCTGTTGAAATCATAAAGATTAAGTAAGGAATTAGAAACAGTATTACAAATACAGTAAGTGGAGGTCATATGAGACTAATACTTGCTGTTTTTTTATCTCTATCAATTCTATTTTCGGGTCAATTTCAAGTCATTGATATTGATCAATATTCAAAGACTACGATTCATGTAACTGTACATGGAGCTGTATTACGACAAGGCGTAATTTCATTAAAACCATACGCAACGCTAGAGGAACTTATCACTGTCGTAGGTTTAACTAATAACGCTGATATTTCAAGTTTGAATCTTGCGACTGTACTACATGATAAAGATGTTTTAACGATACCTGCAAAGACAAGTGAGACACAAATCAATCTCATATCGATTAATACAGCTGATTTAAATGCTTTACTACAAATCCCTAAAATTGGTAAAAAGACTGCCCAAGCAATAATCGATTATCGCAATCAATATGGACTATTCCATTCCTTAGAGGAGTTAATGAAGGTAAAAGGTATTGGCCAGGCAAAGTTTGAGTTTATTAAAAATAAAATCTGCTTATGAAAGGAATCATAAATAATCCATTACTTGTTTTGTTGATGTATTTACTATGTCTATCTATGAAAGGATCATACAAATTTTTATGTAATACTTCTATGTATTTTATATTGGTACCGACACCATAGTTTAAGAGGTTGCTTGTGGCTTAGTTTTTATTTTATGTATTACATATCTTCCTAGCTTTCATTTCCTGAAATCGGATGTTTATCGTATTATCGATGTAAAAAGTAACTATGCCATTATCGAAAAATAGAGAAAGTAGAATAGTTGTATATACGACTTCAACATTACCATTTGATGCTGAAGTAGAAGTGAGTAATCATATTTACTCATTTGAGTATGATTCTAAATTCTATGGATTTTCGTTATATCAGTGGGCAAAAGAAAATGACTTTAGTGGCTACACATATCAGTCTGAAATTAAAGGTAATTCAACAACGTTTTACGTTACGATCTTGGATTCAAAAAGCAAATAGAAAAAGTTAGTAATAATTTACAGAAAGAAATGCTATATCAGATTATCTTTCGTATTAAAAAGTAAAGTAATTGATATCACTGATATTTATGAACAAAGCGGTTTTTCGTATGTTGCAGGTCTATGGTTATTGTTATATGTCATCAAGTTTTTTACTACACAACAACAACGTAAAATCATCAAAGTTCTATGCCTAATTGTTTTAAATATCTTTTATCATTATCCAATTGTGTTAGTGTATTCGTTATTGTATGCATTATTACAGTTTTTGATATACCAATAAGAGTAAAAAAATACTCCTATCAACTATTGTTTTATTAGTTATATATCCGCATGCAGTGTATTCTTTATCATTCCAAATACCACTCATATATCGCTTACAAAAACTTGTTTACAACATCACAACGTAAGATACTTATAACTATAATAATTGCAGGGGTATGTAGTTTCAAATATCATTCCATTCAAATTTTATCGTTATTGTTTTATCTAGTCTTACGTTATTTTTATAGGGTTTTACATGGGTAATGGGATTTTATTCAATTGTGGACTGGATTTGATATGGTTCATCTAGTAGCGATTGTATCTAAAAACATTTGTAAAAATTCAATCAATAAAGCTTTATGGAAATATCTTTTGGGATAGGTATAGTATTTCCACTACTAATGTATAGAAGTTTAAAACATAAAAAGTTTAAGAATATTATGTTTTGGCATGATGTTGGTATTGATGTTAGGGCTATCCGCAATACATCCACTATCAGAAGTTACAGTATTAAACAATCCTAAAAATACCAACATTATTTTAAAAACCTTCACTATCAAATAAAGCTACAGTATTATCTCTAACAGATAAAGTAATAGACAAAGATTTACAAAGTTATTTATATGCAAAAGGGATAACAATAATACATTCATTCATGGAATTGGGAAATGAAATAGAAGGGATTGATGTAATATCTAGTCCAGATAGTGCAGTTGTAAAACAATTAAACCAAATGAATGTAGAACATTCCATCTGGTATTTCAACTATGATGGACTTATGTTTTATTGTATTTACGTATCTTGATCAAAATGATATTACTTATTTTTTAAATCATTACGATAACTTAAATATTGATGTGATGATTCTTCCAAATCATGGTTCGAGCAGTGCAAATCCTCCTGAATTATTTGATCATATACAACCAAAGCTGTGTATCTCCATAAATAAACCCTATCTAAATAGTCATTTACCTTCTCGTATAGTGATTAAAGAATTGAAGAAAAGGGGAATTGCGTTGATAGATACTGGTAGTTATGGTGATATTTCGTTTTTTAGTATCTTTCATAAGCATTTCGCTCTAACATCAAGTGGGAAAATTGTTATAATTAACTAGAATATGACAGTATATTTATTGAGTGGAAAAGATATGTATAGACAAGAGGAGCGTTTAGCTACTCTTTTAAAAGAGTTCTCTATTGAGAAAGACTATGTCACAACCTTTGATGCATCAAATGCGAAGACATTCCGATTTGATGAGGCTTTAATGGCTTGTGATACTTTTTCATTATTTGATGATACAGCTAAAAAAGCAGTTATCATCAAAGAACCATATTTCTTACGTGCTAGTGCAAAAACTGGCAAGAAAGAAACAGATAAACAAGAGCAAGAAAAAGAACAACGTTTAAAATCATTAGAAGCTTATTTAAAGAATCCTAATCCAAATACTTTACTTGTATTTTATTGTCATACATTCTCTGCAGATACGAGAAAGAAAGAGTATAAACTTCTTACTACTTATGATACTAGGGTTGTTAAATTTGAGCTGATGAAGCCTTGGGAGTTTGAGAAGTATATTGATGATAAGTTAAAAGAACACAAATATAAATTGACGCGTGAAGCTCGCAAAGAGTTATTAGAACGTGTGAGTAATGATACGTTGAAATTCCATAACGCACTTGTCAAGATTGATCTTTATGGAAAAAGAGAACTTAATCTTGAAGATATTATGCATATTGTACCGATGAATGCAGATTTGAATATCTTTAGAATGAGTAATGCTTTTGTAGTTCATGACTTATCTACTACATTACTTGCAGTAGATGAAATGCTACAAGCTCGTTATGACTATGTTGCAATGATTGCTATGCTTGCAAGTAAACTACGTAGTTTATACAATATCAAGAAACTCTATGAACGTGGTTTATCGGATAGTATGATTGCGACAAGATTACATGCGGATGATTGGGCAATCAAAAAAGGCTTAGAAAGTTGTTACCATCTGCAGTCAAAGACATTATTGCGATATTTAGAAGAACTTGCGACATTAGAGCAAGGTATCAAAGCTGGACGTATTGAACCTAAGAATGGTTTTGAGCAGTTCTTGTTAAAGAATGGGAGTTAACATGCAATCAATTAAAGAACTATATAAAATAGGACGTGGACCAAGTAGTTCACATACATTAGCACCAGAGAGAGCATGCAAGCTCTTCAATGAAACATTTGGTGCATTTCCTTACTATGAAGCTGAGTTATTTGGCTCTTTATCCCTAACCGGAAAAGGACATCATACAGATGCGATTATCGAACAGACACTGCTAGGTGAAGTTAAAGTAATCTTCTCTTTAGAATGGAAGAGGAATTCCCTAATGGATTCTATATTCGCGCATACAATAATCAACATGAACTACAACATCGATGGACTGTATTCTCCATCGGCGGTGGCAGTATCCGTATCGTTGAAAAAGATCTTGATTGGAACGATGAAGTATATCAAGAGAATTCACTAAAAGAAATTAAACAAACATTGCAGGATAGAAATGAGAAATTACTTTCATACATCTATTCTTATGAACCAAATTTACGTGAATATCTTTCTGATATTGTAGATGCTGAAGTTGAATGTGTTCACGCTGGTATTACAGCTGAAGCTGGAACGTTACCAGGAAAGTTAAAAATGCAAAGAGTTGCACGTAAGTTATATACAGAAAGTTTAGAGAGTACGAGTTCTTACGCAAATGATTTGAGGTTAATGAGTTATGCTTACGCTGCTGGTGAAGAAAATGCGGATACACATAAAGTAGTCACTGCACCAACACTAGGTGCATGTGGTGTTATCGCAGCGTTAACATATCATTGTATTCATGACTTAAAGATTGAAAAAGAGAAAATGATTGATGCACTGGCGATTGGTGGTATCTTTGGTAATTTAATCAAACATAATGCGACAATTTCTGGCGCGGTAGGTGGTTGTCAGGCTGAAGTTGGATCTGCGGTTGCGATGGCTAGTGCTGCGTTTACATACATCTTAGGTGGAAATCTAAACGATATTGAATATGCAGCTGAGATTGGCATTGAGCATCATTTAGGTTTAACTTGCGATCCAGTCATGGGTTACGTCATGATTCCATGTATTGAACGTAATTCACAAGGTATCTTACGTGCTATTGATGCAGCGAACCTAGCGATTCATATGAATAAAGTTCGTGCTACACACAAGGTAAGTTTGATACAATCGTCGAAACAATGAAGGAAACAGGAAATTGTATTCCGATGAGTTTGAAAGAAACATCCATCGGTGGATTGGCTAAATATTTTGATGAAAGCCAGTGCTAAAATTAAAAAAATTGTTCATCCATTGGAGCCAATCTATGATGAACGATCTAAGGTACTAATATTAGGATCTTTTCCATCTGTAATTAGTAGAAAAGATATGAAGTACTATGCTAATAAAACAAATCGATTTTGGTCTGTAATGGGGGCTTTATTTGAGGAAGAAATTACAGACCATGTGTCATTTTGTCATAAATATCATCTAGCAATATGGGATGTGATTCATTCTTGTACAATAGAAGGTTCATCAGATTCTTCGATCAAGAATGTAATACCAAATGACATTGCTGGATTGGTTCAAAAAACACATATTGAATTGATTGTTACTACTGGTAAGAAAGCTGCTGCTTTGTATGAACAATATATTCATTTAGATTTACCACACATGAGTTTGCCAAGTACTTCTGCAGCAAATGCAAAGATGAGACTTGATGAACTGGTATACGAGTATCGAAAGATTAAGGAGGTATTATGAAAAAAGCTGAATTACTTGCTCCAGCAGGAACTATGGAAGCCTTGATAGCGGCTGTACAAGCTGGATGTGATGCAGTATATTTAGGACTTAATTCTTTTTCAGCTCGTGCATTTGCTGGTAACTTTTCAAGAGAAGAGCTGGTTGAAGCAGTACGATATTGCCACATTCGTGGTGTAAAAGTATATGTCACGATGAATACAATACTATATGAACCAGAGATTGAAGCTGCGAAAAATCAAATTCAATTTTTATATGACCATGATGTAGATGCTTTGCTAATTCAAGATTTTGGATTATTTCATTATGTTCGTACATGTTTCCCTGATTTTGAAGTTCATTGCTCAACGCAGATGCATATCCACAATATGTCTGGTATTGAGTATATGAAAACACAAGGTGTTAAACGTGTTGTATTAGCACGTGAGACACCAATTGAACTAGTTGAAAAAGCTTGTAAGAGTGGCATGGACATTGAAGTATTTGCATATGGGGCTATTTGTATCAGCTATAGTGGCCAATGTCAGTTTAGTGTTGTCACAAAACAACGTAGTGCAAACCGTGGGATGTGTGCACAATGTTGTCGTATGAAATACTACAAAGAAGATGGTACTGCATTTGAAGAGGGTGAATATATCCTTAGTCCAAAGGATTTAAATGTAATTGATCAATTGCCAAAGCTATTAGCTGCTGGTGTTAGTAGTCTTAAAATTGAAGGTCGTATGAAACGGCCTGAATACGTTTGGTTAATTACGAAAACTTTCCGTGAAGCTATTGATGCATATTATAGGAATGAATCATATCGTGTTACTAAGAAACGACAAGAAGAGCTAAAGCTTATGTTTAATCGTGGTTTTTCAGAAGGACATCTATTCCACGATGACGTTTCTAAACGTATGAGTCAATATCGTCCTAATCACCAAGGTATTGTGATTGGTGAAGTTGTAGACTTCTATAAGGGTAAAGTTAAGGTGAAACTATCAAAGCCACTTTATCAACATGATGGTTTACGTATTCTAAGTGAACCAGAAGATATCGGTCTAACGGCGGTTAAAATCTATGACCAAAAAAAACTTTTAGTAAACAGTGCAAATCCAGGTCAAATAGTAACTTTAGAATGTAAAGAAGGAAGACCTAAAAAAGGTCAAAAGTTACATAAGACAACTGATACAAAACTACTAGATGAAGTGCAACATTATATTGAAGAGTATAGAAGACTTGTAGATATATCTGTTTCTTACGAAGCTAAAATTGGACAACCATTAAAGCTAGTTGTAAGTGATGGTGAACATACTATTGTACAAGAAAGTTCAATCAATCTAGAACAAGCGAAAAACGCTCCGCTATCAAAGGAAAAGATAGAGGCTGGTTTAGCCAAAACAGGTGCTTTTGCATACCGTATTACAAAATTTACGGGTGAGGTTGAGAACGTTTTCTTACCAGTAAGTGTAATCAATGAAACCCGCAGATCTACGTTAGAAAAATTAGATGATGTACGTGCTGTGCAACATGTACGAAAAGGCAAACAAGAATATCACTATCATACAGACAATATATTTGATCGAAATTACAAGTATATTATTCAAACCAAAAAACCTAGAACATTTGATTGTGAGAATTACTTGAATGTCGTTGAAAATGACACAGTTACTCCAGTTATCCATGAATCACAAGAGGGTACTACTACACTAGTTAATACTGTACTTTCGCAAGCTGGCGACTTTAATAATATACTTGTGGATTGTATTGGTGGTATGACACTCAATGTTGTAAATTCATATGCTATTGCATATTTATTATCCATTCCAGGTATTAAAGGTGTGATTCTTTCTGAAGAAATGAATAACTTTCAGATTGAAAAAACACTTGATGCTTTTGAACAGCGATATGGCTTTAAAGCCCCAGTTTATAAGCTTATTTATGGTAAACGTACATTAATGCACATTAAAGATCGTTTCACAAAAGAACAAAATTTAAAATTTATGAGCGATTTACATGGCAATCGTTTTGAAATATCGTATAATGCTAGCGAGGTCTCAATCTTAGAGTCATCAGCCTTTAAAACGGATAACCCATTCTGCATGGGAAGTTACTTGATTCTAGATGATGAAACCATCAACATAAAATCTATATTGGAGGATAAATAACATGAAGAATTTTATTGAAGAGTTTAAGGCGTTTGCGTTACGTGGAAATGTAATGGACATGGCAATTGGTGTCATCATCGGTGGTGCATTCCAGGCTATTATCAAGTCATTCATCGACAACATCGTTAACCCATTAGTAGGTGTTGTATTCCAGGTTGACTTCTCAAGTGTTGTAATTAAGTTAGGTGCTGTTGACCTAATGATTGGTGCATTCATTTCATCTGTAATTAACTTCATCCTATTAGCACTTGTATTATTCATCATGGTTAAGGGCATTAACAAGCTCAAGAAACCTGAAGTGAAGGAAGAAGCTGCTCCTGTAAAGAGCGATGAAACAGTTCTATTAGAAAAGATTTTAGAACAATTAAAGAACAAATAAGATATCTGAAACAGCCCTTTAAAATCATAGGCTGTTTTTTAATTAAAAATTTGTTAAATTTCCCGATTTAGTGGTTAGAAGAGGGCTATTTTTGTTATAATATCTAAGAGATTTAAGGAGATTTTATGTTTCTAAAACGAATCGAAATGCAAGGATTTAAGTCTTTTGCGGATCGTACAATTATTCAGTTTGATCATACGATTACTGGCATTGTAGGTCCTAATGGTTGTGGTAAATCAAATATCGCTGACGCTGTACGTTGGGTACTAGTGAACAAAGCGCTAAGAGTATGCGTGGTGATAAAATGAATGATGTTATTTTTTTGCTGGTAGTGCTGATCGTCGTAGAGTCAATATGGCGGAAGTTACTTTAGTATTTGACAATACAAATCATATTTTAAATGATGACAAAGACGAGATAGAAGTGACACGTCGTCTTTTTCGTGATTCTGGCGAAGCAGAATATTTAATTAATCGTAAAAATGTACGCTTAAAGGATGTTGTTGATCTTTTCTTAGATACTGGACTTGGTAAAGATAGTTTAAGTATTATTTCTCAGGGTAATGTCTTATCTTTTGCGGAAGCAAAGCCTCTTGAGCGTCGTGGTATCTTTGAGGAAGCTGCAGGTGTAGCAAAGTATAAAAAGAGAAAGTTAGAGTCTTTATCAAAACTAGAAAGAACAAAGGCAAATTTAGATCGTTCTAACGATATTTTAATTGAGCTTGAAAAGCAGGTTTCTCCATTAAAGAGACAAGCTAGAAAAGCAGAGATTTATCGTGAAAAGAAGAAACGTTTAGAAGAAATTGAAATCTCAGTTTTAGTACAAGATATTGAAAGTATCCACGCAGATATTGAGACTGCAAAGAAAGCACTCTTTGATATTGAAACAAAGACAACTATGTTTTCTACAGATATTCAAATCAATGAGACAAAACTCTCTGAAAGTAGAAGACAGATTTCTACATTAGATCGTGAAATCAATGACTTGCAAGATGAACTAATGAAAAAGTTCAATGAAATTGCTGGTTTAGAAGCACGTCGTACAGAGCTTGATGAAAAGCGTAAGTATATTGTAGAAACTGGAACTAATGAACAGAAGGCAAAACAACTAGCTGGATTAATTGAAGAAGCAAGGGTTGAATATGAGGACCGTCAAAAGCGTTTAGATGATTTGAATACTGAAATTCGTTTATATTCACAACAATTAAGTGCAGCAGCTGCAAATATTGTTGATAAACGCAGTGAATATGACCAAGCATCAAATCGTTTACGTTCACTTGAAAACAGAAAGAACGTTATCGATCAGTTAATGCGCAATCCGTTCAATAACCAACAAGGTATTCGTTCTATTATGGAAAACCAAAATGCATTATCAGGTATTTTAGGTGTAATTGGACAGGTATTACAAGTTGAAAATGGTTATGAAGAAGCAGTTTCAACAGCATTAGGTGCAGCAATGAATCATATCGTTACTGTTGACGAACAGGCTGCTCGTGATGCGATTCGTTTCTTAAATCGTAACCAATCAGGTCGTGCAACATTCTTGCCATTAACAGTATGTACAGCTCGTTATGTATCTCAAGATAATCAGATTATTTGTCAGAATACAAAGGGTTATTTAGGTGTTGCGGCAGACTTTGTAAAAAATAATGATCAGTTTGAACCAGTCATTACAAGCTTATTAAATAATGTTCTTGTAGTAGAGGACATGGAAGCTGGTAATGAATTATCTACATTAACCAAACGCTTATATAAGATCGTAACTCTGAGTGGAGAAGTGATTCACCGTGGTGGTTCTATGACTGGTGGTAAGACCCGTCATGATACAAATATTATGACTATGCGCAAAGAGGCAGAAGAAATCAATGCATTAATTGACGCGGAATCTGCACGTTTACAACTTGCGACAAAGGCTTTAAATCAAGCAAACGAAGCTCGTGATAAAGCGGCACAAGCGATGAGTGAAAAGCGCTATGCAGTTGCGGCTCTTGAGCCTGTCGTAGATGCTAAGAAAGCTAAACTTGAAAAGTTAAAGAATGACTTAGCATTATTAGATCCTAAGGGCTAAGTCATGATAGTGATGAATCACATACAGAAGAATTGATTGTTCGCTTAAACCAAGCTTATTTAGAACGTGATACAATCACAAATGATATGAAGGCGAAGCGTGAGCAAAGATATCAGATTAACCAAGAAGCAGAACGTAGAGAACAACAAACCCGTCAAATGCGTAAAGAATTAAGTACTGCAGAAGCTAGTGCAAATGCGATTAAGGTTGATCAAGGAAAGCTTGAAACACGCATGGAAGCTTGCTTACAAAGACTTGCAAGCGAATACCAGTTAACATATGAATTTGCTAAGACTAAGGTAACTAATGAACAGATAGAAAACGCAAAGGAAGAAGTTGCACAGTTGCGTGCAGATATTGAACGTCTTGGTAATATCAATATGAATGCACCAGAGGAATATAACGAAGTGAATGAACGCTATGAAACATTAAAGAATCAAATCGCGGAACTAACAGAAAGTGTTGATAAGATTTTGGCTGCGATTGATGAGATGGATACAGTTATGAAGCGTCAATTTAAAGAGACTTTTGATAAAGTTAACGCAGAGTTTAATGATATCTTCCGTGCTCTTTATGGTGGTGGTAAAGCAGTTCTTACACTACAAGATCCATCTGATATCTTAAATACAGGTATTGATATTGATGCACAACCTCCAGGAAAGGCTGTTCAAAATAACATGTTATTCTCTGGTGGTGAAAAGAGTTTAATTGCGCTATGTGTACTATTTGCAATATTGAAGATTAAGCCTGTACCTATGGTTATTCTCGATGAGGTAGAGGCAGCGTTAGACCCAGGTAATGTAGAGCGTTTTGCACAATACTTACATCACTATACACATCAGACACAGTTTATCGTTGTTACACACCGTCCAGGTACAATGGAAAATGCTGACGTACTATATGGTGTAACAATGCAAAACCAAGGTGTTTCACAGATGTTAAAGGTTGCCTTACACGATGCTCTCAGTATGGCAGATGCTACAAATGAGGAGGTACAAGCATGAGTTTTTTAGATAAGCTAAAAGAAGCCTTCTCAAAAAAAGATGATAAAGCTACATATCTTTCTGGTTTTAAAAAATCAAAACAAACATTTTGGTGATCAATTAAACCAAATGCAATACAAATACAAAGGGGTAGATGATGACTTTCTTGAACAGTTAACAATTATTCTTTTGGAGAGTGACGTTGGAATAGAAACAGCAGACTATATCTGCGAACAGATGAAGTTAAAGTGCTCTGAATATCCTTCGATTACTTTTAAGTGGGCGATGAATTTCTTACTTGAAACAATGAAGGAAATTTATGAAGCAACACCTGATAAACCAATCTCATTTAATGAGAATGGTACGACTGTATTCTTATTAGAAGGTGTGAATGGTTCTGGAAAAACAACAACATCTGCTAAACTTGCACGCATGTTTTTAGACCAAGGGAAGACAGTTGCATTTACAGCAGCGGATACTTTCCGTGCTGGTGCAATTGACCAACTTGCAAAGTGGGGTGAACGCTTAGGTGTCCCTTGTATCAAAGGAATTGAAAACGGAGATCCTAGTGCAGCAATCGTTGATGGATGTCGTTATGCACAAGAAAATAATATAGATATCTTATTATGCGATACTGCTGGACGTTTACAAAACAAAGCGAATCTAATGAATGAGCTATCTAAGATGAATCGTGTAGCGGCGAAAGAAATTCCTAGTGCACCACATAATACATGGCTTGTATTAGATGCAACAACAGGGCAAAATGGTTTGTCTCAAGCACAAATTTTCGCAGAAGCAACAAATTTAAGCGGTATTATCTTAACAAAGATGGATGGAACAGCAAAGGGTGGTATAGTGATTGCGATTAAGCATAAACTACATATTCCTGTATATTATTTAGGATTAGGTGAGCAGCCTACTGACTTACGTCCATTTGACTTAGATGCATACTTATATAGCATTTCAGAAGGGCTAGAAAATGCAAAGTAAGTTATATTACAACAGTTTATTAGACTTTTACGAAAAACTATTAACACAGAAACAACAAGAGATTTGTAACTTCTATTTCCGAGATGATCTATCATTGCAGGAAATCAGTGAACTTGTAAATACATCACGTGCAGCGATTCATGATACAATCAAGCGCTGTCGTATTGAACTAGATTCTTATGAAGAAAAGTTAGGTATGTATGCTTCTTACACAAAACGATACAAGCTATATGAAAAGATTCGAAAGGTTGGTTCAGCAGAGGTTGTTAAATTAATCGACCAATGCTTAGATACAGAAATTGATTAAGGAGGAAGATATGAGTAAGGTCATTTCAGTAAATTCAGGATCATCATCACTAAAGTTTCAATTATTTGATATGCCAAGTGAAACAGTATTAACGAGTGGACAGGCAGAACGTATCGGTCAACAGATGGGTGCGTTTACAATCAAGTACAATGGTACGAAAGAACAAGTTGAACTTCCAATTCCAAACCATAAGGTAGCTGTTGATATTCTTTTAAATAAATTAACAGAACTTGGTATCGTGGAAATCTTGATGAAATCAAGGGTGCAGGTCACCGTATCGTACAAGGTGGTTCTTCATTTGATCAGTCTGTGGTTGTGGATGAAGAAGTTGAAAAGATTGTTGAAGAATATGGTGAACTAGCTCCATTACATAACCCAGCACACTTAGTATGTTATAGAGCATTCAAGGAATCTTTACCAAATATTGGTCACGTATTCGTATTTGATACAGCATTCCATCAGACAATGCCAGAGGAATCATATATGTTCCCAGTACCATATGAATGGTATACAGATTATAAGATTCGTCGTTATGGTGCTCATGGTACTAGTCATCAATATGTTAACCGTCGTACTGCTGAATTAATGGGTAAAGATGTTAATAGCTTAAATATGATTACTTGCCACTTGGGTAATGGTGCTTCTATTACTGCAATTAAGAATGGCAAAGTAATTAACACATCTATGGGATTAACACCATTAGGTGGAATTATGATGGGTACACGCTGTGGTGATTTAGATCCAACAGTTGTATACTACATGATGAAGAAATTAGGATGCACACCAGATGATATGGATACATACTTAAACAAGAAGTCTGGCATGTTAGGTATTTCAGGTATTAGTTCTGATGCTCGTGATGTTCAGGCGGCAATTGATGCTGGAGATCCTCGTGGTATTTTAACTGGTAAACTATATACAAACCGTGTTATTAACGTTGTAGGTGGCTATTACTTCCAATTAGGACACGTAGATGCAATTGCATTTACAGCAGGTCTTGGTGAAAATGATGATGCATGCAGAGAACGTATTTTAAAGGCGATGGAAGAAGCGTTAGGCTTAAGCATCGACTATGAATTAAATGCTACAATTCATGGTAAGGAATGCCTCATTTCCAAGCCTGACTCAAAGGTACAGGTATGGATTGTTCCTACAAACGAAGAAGTTGTAATTGCACGCGATACAGTTAGATTGTTAGGTCTATAATGAATCTCGATTTTAATGCATTATTAAAGACAATTGAGGATGCAGATGTCATTACATTATTTAGACATACGCATCCCGATTGCGATGCACTAAGCTCTCAGAATGGAATGTGTAGTTGGATTAAAACAAACTTTCCAAACAAAAGGGTATATAGGTTAGGGGAGGAGACAACAGATCAAACTGTTTATCCACCATCAGATAAAGTTGATGAAGATACAATACGTTCTAGTACAGCGATTATTTTAGATACCGGAAATAAAGAACGTATTGATGATCAACGTTATGCGCTTGCAAAACAGGTCATTAAAATCGATCATCATCCAAATCTAGATCCGTATGGAAATCAGAATTATGTCTGTGAAGAAGCAGCTGCTACTTGTGAAATTCTCACAAGTTTCTTTGCAAGCTGTGATAATCAAATTATGAATCATGAGATAGCAACTTATCTTTATAAGGGGCTATTAACCGATACCTTATGCTTTAGAACAAGTAATACAACGCAACATACGCTGGAAATGGCAGCTAAACTCGCATCATATGATTTAGCGATTCCAGAACTTAATCGCGAACTATTTGATGTTAGTTACAAAACATTCCATTTCAGTAACTGGGTTCGTTCTAATGCACAGTTACTCGGTGAACATTTAGCATATGTAATCATTCCAGTATCTATTCAGAATGAATATAATATCAGTGCTTCATCAGCACGTAATCGTATTGACGAAATTGGGCATGTAAAAGAATTTGCAATTTGGGCTATATTTACTGAAAAATTGTAGATGGTCATAAACTATATGATGGTTCATTACGTTCTAAAACAGCAATCATCAACACAATTGCTAATAAATATCATGGTGGCGGTCATAAGAATGCTTCCGGTGTTAAAGATCTGACTGAAAATGATTTACAAAAATCTACTACAAGATTTATATAAAGTTAGTATGTAGCACATATAAACAAAAAATGTCAATATTGAATGTGCTATAAAAACTATAGTAAAATACAAACATATTAGGAGGAAATTAAAATGGCAGAAACATTAAATAAGAAGAGTATTGCTGAATTAGTAGCTGAACAGCACAACCTAACTAAGAAAGAAGCAGCAGAGATTATCGATTTAGTATTTGATACAGTATCAGGTACTTTAAAAGATGGTGGTCGTGTAGATATTTCCGGCTTTGGTAAGTTTGAAGTTAAGACTCGTGCAGCTCGTACAGGTATCAACCCACAAACAAAAGAAACTATCAAGATTCCTGCATCAAAGGTTCCAGGATTCAAAGCAGCTAAGAACTTAAAGGAATTAGTTAAGTAAACAATCAGGCACTCATAAGAGTGTCTTTTCTTTATTTATAAATAACTTCGCATAATGTATGTTATGCGATTTAAATAAATATAAAAAGATGAGTATATGATGGAGTGTTTTACTCATCCTTCTTCTTTGGAATATCTAAGTCTTGGGATGCTAATGGATTAAACTTACTATACGCATCAAACAATTGTTTATTTTGTACGTGTGTGTAGATTTCTGTAGTCTGTATATTACTGTGACCAAGAATCTCTTGAATACTTCGTAAATCAGCACCACCTTGTAACATATGTGTTGCGTAACTGTGTCTAAGTTTATGAGGTGTAATATGCTTCTTAAAACCAAGTTCGACACATTTACGTTGTAATAATAATTCTACGTATTTACTAGTAATCTTACGACCAAATCGATTTAAGAAGAACATATTGGTCTTTTTTTGAACAAGATTCATACGAGTAATAGAAACGTATTGCTTTAGAAGTGGAATACTGCCTTTTGGTATCGGAACAATGCGTTCCTTATCCCCCTTTCCAAGTACACGTATTTTGCCTGTATCAAGGTCTACACGATTGATTGTTAGATTACACACTTCAGATACGCGTAAACCACAGCTATAGATTGTTTCTAAAAGTGTATGATCTAGATTATCTTGGATATTTGTATCATCAAATGACTGCATTAGCAGCTTAATTTCATCGACAGTACAATATACAGGTAATGTTTTAGGCCCTTTATGTACCTGCAAGTTTAAGCTTGGATCTGCCTCATCATGCATCATCGTCATAAACTGATGAAATGATCGAATAGCAGCAGTCATTCTTGCTAATGATGTTGAAGCTTTATATTCACTTTGATTTGCTATAAACTCTTCAATTAACTCTGGTTGAATCTTTTTTGTATTTGTAATACCTTGTTCATCTAAAAACTGTTTATATTGCTTTTAAATCATTTTCATATGAAGATACTGTACGCTTACTTTTTCCTTCGTTAATTTTGATATTTGTAAAATATTCAGCAAATGCATCATGAATCTTCATTGCTATTCTCCTTTAAAAGATTGCTTGCTCTAACAAAGGCTTTCTTGAGTCCAAGCATACCGTTTAAATCGTTGATAATATCCTTTGTCTCAGCTTTAAATGCTGCTTCTTCATCAAATAAATTGAGCTGTGAAGAAATATAGCCTTCATCAGCAAAATCACCTATTGTAATACCGAGTAAGCGTACCGCTTCCCCCTCTTCCCAGTTATCTTCAAATAATGCTATAGCTGCATTATAAATCTCATCTGCACGCCAAATTGGTATAGATAACTTCATAGCACGTGTAATGATTTCTAAAATCATAATAACAAATACGAATATGAATAGAGCTGCCAACTTTACTTGCGTTTTTAAGGCGTTTAGAGAGTGTTCTGGCTAGTGTTCTAATTAAACCAGCTAATTCCTCGTATTCATTAATATCTTCTAATAATGTCTCAGAAATGCCCATAGATTTAGCATCCCATTCTGTCTCTAGTTCTCTATGATCAATACCATTTGCCCGTTCGATGTAATCATCAGTATTTTTACCTAATATTTCTCTAAGTTTAGTGATATCTTTATAGTTTGCTAAATCGCCAATTGTTCGGATACCGATTTCTTGCATATAAGGAACTGTTTTATTTCCTATACCGCGCATATCTTTGATTGGTAATGGCCACATTTTTTCTTGTACATCACGAATACGTAGAACAGTAATACCATTAGGCTTTTTCATATCACTCGCCATCTTGGCCAAAAACATATTTGGCGCTACACCAATAGAACACGTTAAGCCAAGTTCAGTATAAATTTGTTTCTGTAAGGACCAAGCAAGATCTAATGGTCTTTCAAATCTCTTGATTGCTTCAGTCATATCAGCATAGCATTCATCTACAGATGCCTGTTCTACCAAAGTTGTATAGGAGCGGACAATCTCCATAAAGCGCTCTGAAAGATTACGATACCAAGTATAGTGTCCTTCAACGATAATTAAATCTTTACAAAGTTTTTGTGCTTCACTAACAGGCATTGCACTATGAATACCATACGCACGTGCTTCATAACTTGCAGTAGAAACAACACTACGTCTAGTTGCTCCAGAAATAACTATCGGTTTTCCCTTTAATTCAGGATTTAATAGCACTTCAGCGTTGGCAAAAAAGGCATTTAAATCAATATGAAAATATACGTGATACATTAGCTATGATTTCTCCAATAGAGTTCTTGTGCAGCTTTTTTAGAAATATCGGTAATACTACCACTAAAGATGAGCGCAAGTTGATCAATACGTCCATTCTCATCTAATTCATTAACATGTGTAATCGTCTTACTATCTAGGTCTTGTTTTAAGACAAAATAATGTGTATCTGCACAAGCTGCTACTTGTGCTAAATGTGTAACTGCAAAGACCTGGCATGAATTGGATAAGGCCTTCATCTTTTGCCCAATCGCAGTCGCAACTGGACCACTGACACCCGTATCAATCTCATCAAAGATAACAGTTTGAATTCCTTGTAGTTTTGTAAAGATTACCTTTAGACCAAGCATTAAACGGCTTAATTCACCACCAGAAGCTGTCTTAACAAGTGATTTAGGCTCTTCCCCTTTATTCATGGAAATCATAAACTCAACATTCTCATTTCCATGTTCACTAGGATTACATTCTGTAAATACTGTTTTAAAGCATGCATTTGGTAACATGAGTTCCTTTAGATTGATAAGAATCGCATCATCAAGTTCTTTTGCACGTGATTGTCGAATCTTGGATAACTTTGTTGCATTCTTTTTGATATAGGTTTCGTGCTATATCAATCTTTTTATCCATCTGCTCAATAAACTCTTTACGATGTGTAAACATCTGTACTTTGTTGTTTGAGTTGTTCTTGTTGAGAGAGAATTTGTTCAATAGAGTTTCCATATTTTCTCTTTAACTTTTGAATTGTAAAGAGACGCTCTTCCATCTCATTAATTTCTTCTTCATCCATGTCATATTCACCAACTAGTTTGTGAAGTTCATCAATACTATCTGAGATAGAATAATATGCATCAGAAATTGATGTTTGAATGGCTGTTATTTTTCTCATCATTTCCTAAACTTGAACATAATTTTTTTGTAAAGTCATATAAAGAATCCAGCTAAACCTTCTTCATATAGTGAAAAAGACTTGATTGTATTTATCAAGTGAGTTTTTAACTTTGTTTATACTGTCTTTTCCTTTTTCAGCTAATTCTTCATCTTCACCAATTGTAAGATTGGCTTGTTCGATTTCTTGAATTTGATATTGGAAGTATTCTAAATCATTTTCATTAAATTCATTTTGTAAAAGCCTTCTCTTTTTTTCTTTTATAAGTCTTGCATATTCTTGGTAAGATTCTTTTACTTGTTTCAGTTCTTCATCAACTTGTAAGAAAGTATCCAGTAAACGAATATGATTTGCTGTATTTAGTAGATAAGCTGTATCTCTTTGACCATGAATATCAATTTCATCTCTAAGAATATCTTTAGTAAGAGATAATGTAACAATTCGATGATCAATACGAATTACTGATTTACCTGAAGATAATAGTTCTCTTGTAAACGTAACATCGTCAGTTGTTTCTAAACCAGCCTCTGCTAATACCTCTAATGCGTGTTTATTTTGGGATAAATCAAAAGTACCTTCAATGATTGCTTTCTCTTTTCCCTTTGAAATATACGAAGCACCTGCACGCTCTGCACATAAGATGGAAATAGCATCTAGCATAATTGATTTACCAGCACCAGTTTCACCAGTAAACGCACTAAACCCAGACTTAAAATCTAGGTTTAGTTCATCAATCAGTATAAAGTTTTTGATATACAGGTGTTTCAGCATAACTTTCTCCTACAAATATTGTTGTACATCAGCCAAGAAGGTATTCACATCAATGTGATATTCCTTACGTAACTGTGCACTTGTACCTTGTGGTATGAACTTGTCAGGCAATCCATAAATCTTGATTGGAAGACAAATTTCAGACTCATTTAGATATTGTAATATCAATGAGCCTAAACCATTCGTCTTATAATCTTGTTCATAGACAAATAGTTTTAATTTACGATTAACAAGAGACTGAATTATCTCGTAGTCAAGCGGTTTAATATAACGTGCGTTTACAATCGTGACTGGTAAGTTATTAGAAATGACTTTATCTAATAACTTATTTACCATATCACCATAGGTGATAATGGCAACTTTATTATCTAAACAATCATGTAATAATTCCCATGATCCTACCGGTATTAAATTTGCTTTGCATACATCAGCTGTCTTTACTTCCCCTTTAGGGAAACGTACAGCAAATGGATGTTTCTGGTTAAAGGCTGTATACAATAGGTTTTTTGCTTCTTGCGCATCTTTTGGATGAGAGATAATCATGTTTGGAAGTCCAGAAAGAATACCAATATCAAATGTTCCTTGGTGTGTTTCACCATCTCCACCAACAAGACCAGCATGATCTACGCCAATAATAACCGGTAAATCCATACGACAGATATCATGGTTAATTTCATCATATGCGCGTTGTAAGAACGAACTATAAATACACATATACGGCTTCTTACCAGAAATTGCTAAACCAGCCGCAAAAGTTGCTGTATGTTCTTCTGCAATACCTGTATCAAAGCTACGGTCTGGGTACTTCGCAAATAAGACACCCATACCACTACCATTGATCATCGCTGGAGTTAAAGAAACAATATCTTTATCCTTTTGTGCAAACTCAGCTACACATTGGCTCATAAATGGTCCCCATGCAGTAAAACCACATGGAACTTCATGTAATGGTTTTCCTGTTTCAATATTGAAAGGACCTACACCATGCCAATGTCCTTCACTATCTTCTTCACACGGAGAATAGCCTTTCCCCTTTTTTGTCATAACATGAATAATCGTTGGACCACCATGATGTTTCGCTGTTTCTAGTACTTGAATTAAATCATGTATATTATGACCATCAACTGGACCCATGTAATCTAAACCAAACTCTTCAAAAATACCGCCATCGATTACCGCATCACGCATGGAATCTTTGACAACCTTTAAACTTTTATACAATGCATCACCAATTGGACTACCCGACAACGAACGCTTTAATGAGGATTTAAAAGAAGTATATCCTTTTAAAGTACGTAATTTTGAAAAGCCTGCATTCATTGCACCTACATTCTTAGAAATCGACATATTATTATCATTAAAGACAATGATAATATTTCGCTTCTCAACACCGATTTCGTTTAATGCTTCTAAAGATAGTCCATTACTGATAGCACCATCACCTATAACTGGGATAATACTATAATTTTCTTTATTTAAATCTCTTGCAACAGCCATACCTAAGGCTGCAGAAAGTGAAGTAGAACTATGTCCTGCTTCCCATACATCGTGTTCACTCTCACTACGCTTCTGGAAGCCTGAAAGACCCTTATATTGACGTAACGTTGAAAAACGATCTGCACGACCGGTCAAGATTTTATGCACATATGATTGATGGCCTACATCAAAAAGTATTTTGTCTTTAGGAGAATCAAATACATAATGTAAGGCAATTGTTAACTCAACAACCCCAAATTACTTGCTAAATGTCCACCTGTCTTTGACAAAGAGTAAATTAAGAAGGTGCGAATTTGTTCAGCTAAGTCCTTTAGTTGATTGTTATTTAAATTTTTAAGAAATGCGGGGTCACGAATTTCATTTAATTCCATAGAATATATCTCCTACTTACGACGTTGCTGAATTCGATAAACAAATTCCAATAATTCTGCAGAGTCAAATCCATTTAAAGATTTGATTTCATCAATTGCAGATTGGTATAACTTGTTCATCATTTCTTTAGCGCGTTCAATTCCTAAAATCGAAACACTAGTCCCCTTATGATTCTTCTGATCGGAATTTGATTTACCAAATTCTGATGCAGTTAACTCAATATCTAAAATATCATCCTGAATTTGGAAAGCTAGACCAAGAGAAAACCCAATTCTCTTCCATGCAGGAATGTCTTCTTCATGTTTTGCAAGTGTAGAAGCCATTAATAGCGGTGCTGTTAATAAACATCCTGTCTTATGTTCATGAATTCTTTGAAGCATATCCCAATCAATCTCTTGATTTTCTGCTTCTAAATCAAGTTGCTGTCCATAAACCATACCACTTGGGCCAGCCATCTTAGATAGAATTGAAATACATTTCACAACAGTATCACTGGATTCTGTCGATCCTGTCGCTACTTCGAAAGCGTATGTCAATAAGCCATCACCTGCAAGGATTGCAGTAGCTTCATTGAATTGCTTGTGACAGGTTGGTAAACCTCTACGTAAATCATCATTATCCATTGCTGGTAAATCGTCATGAATAAGTGAATATGTATGAATCATCTCTAATGCACACGCAAAAGGATTACCAATTGCTGGATCTATACCATATCCCTTTAATACAGTATAGAGAAGTAATGGGCGGATTCTCTTTCCTCCAGCAGTCAAAGAATAAAGCATTGCAGATTTCGTAGTACTATCCGGAAGTGTATTGATATAGTTTTCCAGAAGTAACTCAATTTGCATCTTCAGTATCTCCATTTTTACGAATTACATCATTGATTTGTGATTCAAACTTCTTTAACTTTGTATCACATGCTTTTACTAATTGAAGACCTTCTTCAAATAATGTGATTGTTTCATCTAAAGGTTTTTCATTCTCTTCAAGATCGTTAATGATTTCTTCTAATCGATTCATAGATTCTTCAAATGATTTATCCTTTGTTGGCATGACTGTCCTCCTTTGTTTGAACGATAGCACCAACGGTACCATCTGCCAAACGTACATTGATTTGATCACCAATTTCTAAAGCATCTGTAGTATTGATGACTTTGTTATTTTTATAAGTAACACTATAACCACGATTTAATACTAATAGTGGTGAATATGCATTTAATAGTGACATATTCTTTTCTAATCTTGTTCTTCTATCATCTGCAGTAACACTTAATGCATGTTCCATTTGCGATTGATATTGAACAAGTAGGTTCTGATTTTCTTGTACGGATTGTTTTATGTACATCAACAATCTCTGTTTATCTGCTTGAATTATTTTCATGTAAATGTTGCTGAACGCTCACGTATTAATTGTGAGAAACGATGAAACTTATCACTTAGATCATGTCGTTTATCAACAGGTAATTCTTTAAATCGCATCAGCTTTTCTGACATATAATCTAAACGTGTAATATAATCACGATACAAACGTTCTGGTTTAGTAAGTACTGGTTGGCTAGCATTATATACAAATCGCTTCTTAGCATGCATGAATGTGTTACGCATTGCATTCATCAAACGACTTCTACTATTCTGCAACGTTGCTAGTACTTCTTGCATATCAGGAACAGCAGCTTCGACCGCTCCTGTTGGGGTATTGGCACGATAATCTGAAACAAAATCTACTAATGTAAAGTCTATCTCATGACCAATACCTGTCACGATTGGTGTCTTCATTTGAAAGATATATCTTGCTAACGTTTCATCATTAAAGCACCACAAATCTTCAATCGATCCACCACCACGAACTAACATAATAACTTGATGATTTCCTGCATCAGCAGCTTGTAAAGCTGTAATGATTTTTGGTGCAGCATCCATCCCCTGTACAGGTGCAGGATATTCTGTAAGTTTTGAAATTGGCCAACGCTTTTTTAATGTTATAAGTGCATCTTCTCGTGCGGCTGTATTATTACCAGTTACAAGAGCAATATCCATTGGATATGCAGGTAACGGTTTTTTATAACTTGCATCAAATAAACCTTCTTCACTTAGCTTCTTCTTCAGCAATTCAAACTGCTGATATAATTGGCCAATACCACTACGTTCCATGTTGGTAGCAATCATCTGCACACTACCATCAACAACATAGACACTGACATCGCCTTTTAGTACAACTTTATCTCCATTTTCAGGTTTGAATCCCAATTTTTGATTTGCAGAAGAAAACATGACACACTTTAAAGATGCATGATCATCTTTCAGCGAAAAATACCAGTGCCCACTGTATGGCATACGTATATTTGAAATCTCCCCTTCAATCATTACACCATGTAATACTGGATTTTCATCCATCACTTTCTTCAAGTAATTTACAAGTGTACTGACAGGGACAACACGTCTACTCATATTACATCTAATACGCTGTTTACTAACTTATATGTATCAGAATCACAATAACGTTTTGCTAACTGAACAGATTGGTCAATAATAACAGCAGACTCCGTTTTCTTTAAATCAAATTCAGCACATCCGTTCAATAAAATTGCTTTTTCAATCAAGCCTAAACGCTCATAAGACCAACCCTTTTTAAGAACTGAGTCAATATATTGGCGATAGCGCTCTTCATTGGCGATAGCTGTTTTAATTACATCAATAAAATATGGATCGATTTCACTTTCATCAACTTTAAAAACATCGTTAATCAATGCGTGAATATCTCGTTGAACAATGAGGTATTGATATACCGTAATCATTGCATTTTCTCTTTGGTCATGACGATTCATTTTTCTATAATCTCCTATCAAATATTTTACCATGTTAAACTCTATTTTGGGCATAATCTTGCCTGTTTTCATTGCATGGAATAAAATATTCACATGAGTAAAAATAACAATAATCCATCATTCCTTCAAAAAACATTTCAACATCTAAAAACAATCCATGAACATCGTAGTCTTGTACGTAAGTTTTGTTTTCAATGTGGTTTATACAAACAAGGTTTAACACATGATTTATCAAAATATTCCTTCGCGGAACTATTACCTAGCATTCATTATTACCAAGGATATCGTTCTCCTTATACAAAAGAAAAGGAATTACATGGCTATTCTCTAGGATGGTTACATCATAAAGGTTGTAACAAGCATCATTGGGAATATTGGTGGGATAAGATTGATGGTAAATGGCAAGCAATCAAAATGCCACAAAACTATGTTGTTGAAAGTATTTGTGATCGTATCGCAGCTTGTAAAGTGTACCAAAAAGAACAGTATACACAATCCTCTGCTTTAATTTATTATTTGAATAGTCATGATGAACAAAATCTTCATCCCCAAACTGCTAATTTATTTGAACGTATTCTTCGTTACATTGAGAAGTATGGAGAAGATTCTACATTTAAACGGATCAAAGATCTTCTACAACAAAAGAAAGATTTATATGAAGTATTCTAACCTATAGACATCTATAGGTTTTTTATAAATAAAAGGCTCATAAGAGCCTTTTGCATACTACTTGTTATATGTATTATCGTTATGCTTAACCTGAACGTCATGTGCTCCACCTTCTACAATAGAAGTAGCAGATACAAGCGTTAGTTTAGCCTTATCTTGCAATTCAGGAATTGTTAATGCACCACAGTTACACATTGTAGACTTAATCTTTAATACTGTTAATGCAACGTTATCCTTTAAGGAACCTGCATATGGTACATAAGAATCTACACCCTCTTCAAAGGATAACTTCTTACCTTGACCTAAGTCATAGCGAGCCCAGTTACGAGCACGTGCAGAACCTTCACCCCAGTATTCCTTCACAGTATTACCATTCACAACAACTTTTTCACCTGGAGCTTCTTCAAATCTTGAGAAGTAACGTCCTAACATAACAAAGTCAGCACCCATTGCTAAAGCTAATGTAATGTGATAGTCATACACGATACCACCATCAGAACAAATTGGTACATATACACCTGTTTCTTCAAAGTATTCATCACGAGCCTTCGCTACATCAATGACTGCAGTAGCTTGGCCTCTACCAATACCCTTGGTTTCACGAGTGATACAGATAGAACCACCACCGATACCAATCTTGATGAAAGTCAGCACCAGCATCTGCTAAGTAACGGAAACCTTCCGCATCAACAACGTTACCTGCACCAACCTTAAGCGTATCGCCATAATTCTGACGAATCCACTTGATTGTCTCTGCTTGCCAAATAGAATAACCTTCAGAAGAGTCAATAACGACACAGTCTACACCAGCTGCAACTAGTGCAGGAATACGTTCAGCGTAGTCACGTGAGTTAATACCAGCACCTACTAATAAACGTTTTTCTTTATCTAACAGTTCATATGGATGTTCCTTATGAGAATCATAATCCTTACGGAATACAAGATATTGCAGATGGTCATTTTCATCTACAACAGGAAGTGTATTTAACTTGTTATCCCAAATAAGATCATTTGCGGATGATAATGTTGTATTAGGTCCACCAACAATTAAATGTTCACGTGGTGTCATATAATCCTTAACAAGCTCATTACCAGTCATACGAGACCTACGATAGTCACGTGAAGTCAATAGACCCATTAACTTACCGTTAGGTGTTCCATCTTCTGTAACTGCAATCGTAGAATGTCCTGTCTCTTCAATTAAAGCATAAACTTCAGTAAACTTAGTATCTGGTTTACATTAGAATCACTGACAACAAAACCTGCCTTATGATTTTTAACACGTGCAACCATCGCTGCTTGACTTGCGATTGGCTGAGAACCGAAGATAAATGCCATTCCGCCTTCCTTTGCAAGAGCGATACCTAAACGATCACCGGATACAGACTGCATAACAGCACTAATCATAGGTATATTTAAAGAAATCGCTGGTTCTTCACCCTTCTTATAACGAACAAGTGGTGTTTTTAATGAAACATTGGCAGGAATATTTTCTGGTCCTGTAAATCCAGGAACGAGTAAATATTCACTAAAAGTATGTGAAGGTTCATCATAGTAGTATGCCATTAACGTAATTCCTCCCTTTTATAATTTTACTAATTATATCAATTAATAATGTTATGTAAATAATTCCGAACAAATATTCTAAAAACTTACAAATATGCATGAAATATGACGATACGAGTATTTTGTATATATTTTATTTCACGAAATAGCTATCTAAAAATGGATGTATATTATTACTCAGATTTATTATGATGTACATTTTAGATAATATTCTATTTGAAGCCAATTATGGTATAATCTTAAAGGTTATAAGAGGTATATTATGCGATTAAAAAATAGTTATTTCTTTACAATTCGTGAAAATGCGAAAGATGAAGATTCAGTAAGTTCAAATTTACTTGTACGTGCTGGCATGATCAAGAAGAGTTCAGCTGGTGTGTATATGATGTTACCAATGGGTAATCGTGTATTATCAAAGATTTACGCAATTATTCGTGATGAAATGGATAAGATTGATTGCCAAGAATTATCTATGCCTTCATTAATTCCTGAGGAAGTTTATGTATCCTCTGGAAGACGTGCAGGTTTTGGTAAAGGTATGTTCTCATTAAAAGATCGTAAAGGTGTTCCTTATGTATTAGGTCCAACTCATGAGGAGTTATTTGCGATGGCTGCTAAGATGCAGATACGCTCTTACAAGGATATGCCATTTTCACTTTATCAGATTCAAACAAAATTCCGTGATGAACCACGCCCTCGTTATGGCTTAATTCGTGTACGTGAATTTACAATGAAGGACTCCTACACATTTGATAAAGATGAAGCTGGATTAGATGAATCCTATGCAAAACAATTTAATGCATATAAAAACATCATGAATCGCCTTCACTTAGATTATCGTATTGTTCGTGCTGATACAGGTGTCATGGGTGGTTTATTATCAGAAGAATTCCAGGCAATTACCCCACTTGGTGAAGATATACTTGTATTAAGTGATGATGATAGTTTGCTAGTAACATAGAAGTAGCTCCATGTGTACCAGAAATAGCTGATAAAGAAGATACGCTTGAGACACTTACTTTAGTAGAAACTCCTCATTCACGAACAATTGAAGAAGTAACTGAATTCTTAAAGAAAGATGTAAAGAAGTTTGTTAAGACTTTGATCTATAACGTTGATGGTAAGGCAGTAGCAGTTATGGTACGTGGTGATCGTGACGTTAATGAAACAAAGCTACGTAAATTACTAGAAGCTAACTCAGTAGAACTTGCAGACCCTGCAATGGTTATGGCAGCGACAAACGCTGAAATTGGCTTTGCTGGCCCTGTAAATATTCAATGCCCTCTTTACGCTGATGAAGAAGTGTTATACATGTATAATTTTGTAGTAGGCGCAAATAAAACAGGTTATCATTATACAGGTGTAAACCAAAAGGATTTCACTCTTACAGGACATGGTGATTTAAGAAATATCCAAGAAGGAGATAAGAATCCTAATGGTGAAGGTGTTGTACATTTTGCACACGGTATTGAAGTTGGTAACACATTCAAACTTGGCACAAAGTACTCTAAGGCATTAGACCTACAGTATCTTGATCAAAATAATCAGTTACAGTATGTATGGATGGGTTCTTATGGTATTGGCCCTGCTCGTGCAATGGCTGCCCTTGCAGAACAAAATGCGGATGAAAATGGTATTAACTGGCCAAAGGATTTGGCACCATTCCAAGTTGCTGTAGTAATTATCTCTATGAAGGATGAAGAACAAGTACGTATCGGTAATGAACTACATGACGCATTACAAGCACAAGGCATTGAAGTAGTACTTGATAACCGCGATGAACGTCCAGGTGTTAAGTTTAAGGATATGGAATTGATTGGTATTCCATTTAGAATTACAGTTGGTCGCGGTGTAGCTGAAGGTAAAGTTGAATTAAAATCTCGTACAGGTGATTCTATCGAAGTTCCTGCTACAGAAGTTATTGATAAACTCAAAGAATTACTATAAATATAAAAAGTTCTATACACTCATATGTATAGAACTTTTCTTTACTTAATAATAGATTGACCTAGCTTTACAGATGTAGGTTCGATAAATTCAATGGTTTGTGTATTTGCGTTAGTTACTACAAGCATTGTACTCATATTATATTTTGCACGTAACTTCTTCAAATCAACCTCTACGATTGGATCTCCAGCCTTTACACTATCACCCTGCTTTTTGGATAATACTGTAAAACCATCACCATTAGCTTCTACTGTATTTACACCACAGTGCACAAGCAACTCAACACCATGCTTAGTAGTAATACCAAATGCATGACCTGTAGGGAATAAAACAGATAATTCACCATTTGCTGGTGAGCATAATACAACCTTATCTCCTTCATATGTGAAGGCAACACTATCACCCATCATCTTTTCTGCAAAGACTGGATCTGGAACAGTTGTTACATCAATTAACTGACCATCCGCAATTGCAACAATCGCATCATCATTTACAACGATATGATTCTGTAAGTCTTCTTTTTTCTTGAAAAAATTAAACATAATTTTCTTCTCCTATCATTGACTTCATTATAGTAGTATAGTTTTCTTTCTAGTGTCAATGACATTCAAAACTACACTAGCTTACGTAAGTATTCTGGTATCCAATGAAAGCTAGAACTCAATAACAACGAACGGTCAAGATGAACACCGAATGGAATGTGTCTTTCTGGTTTATGGAAATCACTACCTCCACTTACATATAAGTGGTTTTCTTCACAATACTTAAATAATTTAATTGATTCACGCATTGGAATACTTGGATGGAAACACTCGATTCCATCCAATCTATCCTTCACTTCTTCAATGTAACTATTTTTTCTGAATGCATCATATTCAAAGATATGGGCTAAAAATGCTTTTCCACCTGCACGATGAATCAAGTCAATTGTTTCATCAAAAGAAAGATATGTATCAGCCTCATGAATAAAGAATGGGCTATCCGGATTAGATAAACCTTTTCTAAAAAATGACTTATATGATGGATAAATCTTAGCAAACTCTAAATTATTACGGAATAGTTCTTGATACATTACTCGAACTACCCTTTTTCGAAAAGATTCTAATTGAAGTGATTCATCAAAGAAATACTTTTGTTTCTCTGCACATTCTTGAATTCTTTTTAAATAATATTTTTCAATACGTTCTAAATTATCATTACTATAAAAATTTTCGATACCATGCATTAATCACTATTGGGTCAATACCAAAGCCTAATAGTTCGATAATTTCACCTTTATAGCTTGTTGCGATTTCTGTTCCAGGAATACATGGATAGTTATGATAGTCAAAACATTCATATGCTAGTGCATGATTATGATCTGTAATACTAAAGGGTTGGATGGAAGATAAATGAAGGGTATCAAGCATCTCTTCAACGCTTAATACCCCGTCTGACTTTGTTGTATGAAGATGAAAGTCAAACATTAACCGAATAATTCAGTCACTTTCTCTTCGTTCCATCCAAAGAAGTATGTGATGATGAATGCAGCTACGATAGCAGTTACATAACCAACTAAGTAACCTAGAGCGCCACCTTCATTAACGATCAAGAATCCTAAGATACCAGATACACCCTGTGCAACAGAACCTACGTGGAACAAGGAAATCATAATACCACCGAAACCAGCGCCTAATGAAGCTGTTAAGAATGGCTTACCTAAAGGTAATGTAACACCATACATCAATGGCTCACCAATACCTAAGATACCTGCAGGTACAGATGCAAGAATTGCTTCAGATAACTTCTTATGATTCTTCTTAGCTCTTACAAATAATGCGATAACAGCACCAACTTGTCCTGCACCAGCAACCTGTAAGATTGGTAATAAGTAGTTAACACCATGAGTAGCACCATTTGGATCATTCATAATTGTATGAATTGGTGTAAATGCACGATGTAAACCAACAGATACTAATGGTAACTGTAGTGCAGATAATGCATACGCACCGATAAAACCTAACTTGTATAATAATACATCAGCTAATGCAAAGATAGCCTTTGTTAGTGCTGCTCCAACTGGTTGTAAGATGAAGATTGCTAAGAATGCTGTAATTAGTAATGAGCATAATGGAGTCAAGATCATATCTAATGTATCTGGAACCCAACTTCTTAACCAACGTTCTACGTGAGCAATTACGATACCAGCAAATACAGCAGCTAAGATACCACCAGCAGCCGCATCAAATGGAGCACCAGTAATTGGTAAGTTGATACCAGCTGCAGGATCGCCAACCTTCATTAATAAAGGCATAGCAGCGTTACCTACGAACATTGCACCCATCATACCACCAAGAATTGGAGAACCCTTATATTCCTTAGCAGCGTTCATACCAATGTAAATTGGTAAATAAGCAAATAATGTCCAACCAGCTGTATTAAGTGTTAAATACCACCAAGACTGAGCGATAGCTGGATCAAGTTGTACTGCAGCGATACCTGGAACTCTGAAGAATAACTTCAATACGTTTAAGATACCGTAGATTAAACCAGCACCAGCAATACCTGGTAATGCAGGTAAGAAAATATTTGCAAAATGCTTTAAGAATACCTGTACTGGTCCATTGTGCTTAGCCTGCTGAGCAGCCTTGTTTTCCTTAGCACGTGCCTGTAAGTTGATATCTCCTAAATCTTCATTGTGAACTTCTTTACGTTCATCAGCAGAGATACCTGTAATTGCAGAAACTTCTGCACCAATCTTTGTAACCTTACCAGGTCCAAATACGATTTGAAGTTCTTCGCCATCAACAGTTCCCATGACGCCATCAATCTTCTTAACACGATCCAAGTCGACTTTAGACTTGTCAGCTAAAGTTAAGTGAAGTCTTGTCATGCATGTTGAGTTTTCCTGAATATTGGATTTACCGCCGACAGCTTCAACAACTTCTTCAGCTATTTTCTTGTAGTTTTCCATGTCTATTCCCTTTCTGAATTTACCTGAATGATTTCAGGTGGATTTCATCTCTGAAATCGCTTTCGTTATTACTTGCATTTTAACACAATTTCACAAAATTTTACGTAATTATGGAATTGATGAAATTTTTTTTCATGTTTTGGCAAAGATAAAAGGAATAGATATTCTCTATTCCTTTTTAACATTATACTTTTTGAACCTCAGGTGCTAAACGCTTTTCATCAATTTCTGCTTTGATAGCTGATAAGAATTCTTCAAGAGACATCTTTGTTTCTTGACGAGAACCATAACGACGTAATGTAATACCGTTATTTTCGATTTCACCATCACCCACTACAACTTCAATCGGAAGTTTATTTGTTTGTGCTTCACGAATACGGTAACCTAACTTCTCATTACGATCATCTAGTTCTGTACGCACACCAATCTTACGTAATTCTTCAACTACTTTCTTCGCATATTCACCATGTGCTTCGGTGATACTGGAATCACAACTGCCTGACGTGGTGCTAACCATAATGGTAAGATACCCTTTGTTTCTTCTAGTAAGAATGCAATGAAACGATCAATTGATCCAAGAATTGCACGGTGAATAACAACTGGTCTCTTCTTTTTCACCACCATTTGCTACATACTCTAATTCAAAAGCGTTCTGGTAACTGATAGTCTAACTGAATTGTAGATAATGTTACATCATGACCTAATGCAGAGCGTACCTGTACGTCAATCTTAGGACCATAGAAGGCAGCTTCACCTTCTGCTTCATAATAAGGAACATTCATTTCCTTTAATACTTCACGTAATTCTGATTCACTTCTTTCCCAAAGTTCATCGTTGCCAAAGTACTTCTCTGTATTTTCCTTATCGCGTAAAGAAAGACGGAACTCAAACTGATTTAAGTTAAAATCCTTGTATACATCCAAGATTAACTCTGTTACTGCTTTAATTTCAGAAGCAATCTGTTCTTCTGTACAGAAGATATGAGAGTCATTCTGTGTAAATGCACGTGAACGTTCAATACCAGTTAATGCACCGGATGCTTCAAAACGGAAGTCATTGGCAATCTCGGCAATACGGATTGGTAAATCACGATATGAATGTAATTGTGACTTATAGATAATCATATGTTCAGGACAGTTCATAGGACGTAATACAAATTCATCGTCATCACGTTCCATAATTGGGAACATATCATCTTTATAGTGTGCAAGGTGTCCAGAAATCTTATATAGCTTTGTACTAGCAACTGATGGTGTTAATACATGTTGGTAACCTCTAGCAATTTCCTTATCCATGATGTAATCAGATAATAAACGTCTAACAGTCATACCATTTGGTAACCAAAGTGGTAAGCCACCACCAACGATTTCTGAGAACATAAAGATTTGCATATCCTTACCAAGCTTACGGTGATCTCTTTGTTTTGCATCTTCAAGATCAGCTAAGTGTGAATCTAAATCTTCTTGTGTTGGTAAACAAACACCATAGATACGTTGTAATACCTTGTTGTTTTTATCACCCTTCCAATATGCGCCAGAGTGCTTGATTAACTTGAAGTAACGACAGTTCTTTGTAGTATCTGTATGAGGACCACGACATAAGTCAGTAAAATCACCCTGTGTATACATAGAGATGTTTGTACCTTCAGGCATACGATTAATTAAATCAATCTTATATTCGTCATCCTTGAACTGTTCCAAGGCTTCCTCACGTGTAATTTCTTGACGAACAATACGCTTGTCTGCTTTTGCACACTTCTTCATTTCTTTTTCAATTTTAGGTAGATCTTCATCACGAATAACATCATCACCTAAATCAATGTCATAGTAGAATCCCTCTTCAACAACTGGACCTACCCAGAACTTCGCTTGTGGGTATAGATGTTTTACAGCCTGGGCCATTAAATGCGCACAACTATGATTTAGCGTATTTAATGAAGCATCTTCTTTAAAATTTCTCATAATCTCCTCCTCGTATGGGGCAAACAAAAAGCGCCCCTTTCTTTGAAAGGACGCTATTAGCGCGGTACCACCTTAATTCCAACGATAAACGTTGACACTTTATATCTGTAACGTAGAACTACGGTAACTCTTTCGAGCACTGCTCCAAGGTAGTAATACATATATGCCTCATATTCCTTCCAGCAACCGGAATACTCTCTCTATCAGCACTATACATATCGTGTCCTTTTCAATGCATTTGATATTCAAATTTTAGACCTGCTTGTGATAAACGTCAAGTTTAGAATAAACTCATTTGATTACTTTCTTGTAATCCTACTAAACAACCCATGTGTGAAAGTTTCACTAACATGGAAGAAGATACCTGTGTACGTTTTATGATATCCTCTTTAGATAAGAATTCACCCTTTTCACGTGCCTCTTCAATTGACTTAGCAACGTTAACACCTAAACCATCAATCACCGTAAATGGTGGGATAATCGTCTTTGGATTATCTGGTGAAACTCTAAACTCAGTCGCAAGTGATTTATATAAATCAACATTAGAGATGTTATAACCACGTGCATACAATTCTTCACATACTTCTAATACATCAAATAAAGACTTCTCTTTATTTGAAACAGGATTTTCAGGATTACGTTCCGCAATACGTGTACTGATATCATTCATTCGCGTACGAATCACATCTATACCCTTAGCCATGGTTTCAATTTCATAAGTATCACAACGTAGTGTTAAATACTGAATATAGAAATTGAGCGGTTCATGTACCTTGTACCATGCAATACGCATGGCCATCATAACATACGCAACTGCGTGAGCTTTCGGGAACATGTACTTAATCTTCTTACATGATTCAATGTACCAATCTGGAACCTGGTGCTCAATCATGGATTTTTCCCAAGCTTCCGTTAAACCTTTACCCTTACGTACAGATTCCATAATCTTAAAAGGCATCTAGTGAGTCTAAGATTATGGTCTAAAAGATAAGTCATAATATCATCACGACATCCAATAACTTCATCAATCTTATGACCTTGACGAATTAGTTCCTGTGCATTCCCAGCCCATACATCTGTACCATGTGATAGACCAGAAATAATAACTAAATCAGAGAACTTCTTTGGACGTGTTTCTTCAAGTACACCACGTGTTGTACGTGTACCAAACTCAGGTAAACCTAGCGCACCTGTTTCTTTCTTATAGATTCTCGTATCAGCTTTTAAGGCATCATCACACGAGAACAAGGATAAGGTTTCAACATCATTCATTGGAATATCCAATGGTTTTACTGTAGCAATCTTCTGCAATAAACGCATGGCGGTTGGATCAACGTGACCTAAAATATCAAACTTCAAGACATTATCATGTATGTCATGGAAGTCGTAGTGTGTTGTCTTCCAAGCAGAAGTTGGATCGTTTGCTGGATATTGTACTGGTGTAAAATCTTCTGCCTCATATTCATGAGGAATAATGATAATACCACCTGGATGCTGACCGGTTGTACGCTTAACGTTTTGACAACCATGCGCAAGATAATCTTTCATTGGTTTACGCATATTGGTAATTTTCATCTTTTCGCAATAGCCTTGCACATAACCAAACGCAGTCTTTTCAGCCACAGTACCAATTGTACCAGCACGGAATGCATGGTCTTCCCCAAATACATCTTTAATAAATGCATGTGCTCGCCATTGATATTCATTAGAGAAGTTTAAGTCAATATCTGGCGTCTTATCCGCATTAAATCCTAAGAATGTTTGGAATGGAATATTATGTCCATTACCTCGCATTGTTTCACCACAATGTGGACATACCTTATCCAGGTAAGTCAAAACCAGACGCAATCGATGGATCATCATAGAATTCACTGTAATGACATTTTGGACATAGATAATGTGGACGAAGTGGATTTACTTCAGTAATACCAGACATCGTTGCAGTAAAGGAAGAACCTACAGAACCACGTGAACCAACGACATAACCATCATCATTTGATTTCTTAACCAGTCAAGTGTGCGATATAGTAATGTACACCGAATCCATTACGAATAATATTGTCCAATTCACTATTTAAGCGATCAATCACAATCTCAGGAATCTTACCTTCAAATCCATACATATTCATTGCAGTATCGTGACATATCTTACGTAGCTTATCATCAGAACCTTCAATAATTGGTGGATATGTACCTGCGGGAACTGGACGAACTTCTTCAATCAAGTCAAAGATACTATTCGGATTTCGTACTACAATTTCCTCAATTAAATCAGGATCATCTAGCCAAGCAAATTCCTTCTTCATTTCATCTGTTAAACGAATATGCTGATCAGGATTCTTCGTACGTAAACGTAAAGCTTCATCACGAATATATAGTGGGTGAATTGTACCACCTACACCTTGAGACATAATATACACATCACGGAATACCTTTTGTTCAGGCGTACAGTAATGTGCATCACTTGTTGCACAGACTGGAATATTCAATTTATGTGCCATGCGAATAATACGTTTTTGGACTTCCTTTAAACGATCAACACTTGGAATACTACCTAATACAATGGAAGTAGAATAATTTCCTAATGGTTGAAGTTCAATATAGTCATAAAACTTCATCGCTTCTTCTAAACGAGCATCGTCACCATTACATGCAAGTTCAAACACCTCACCATTAAGGCATGCGGACCCTAGTAATAAATTCTCTCGATACTTTTGTAGCGTCGAACGTACAACACGAGGTTCAGCAGCTACATCCGTACCCTCTTTACCTGTTGCCTTCCCATTGACTGCAAGTGTATTTGTATTGGATTCTGTAACAAGCTTATATAGCGCAACTAAACCATCATGGTTCTTTGCGATAGCACAAACATGACTACGTCTTACCTTCATAAATGATTTAGGAGACTGTAATTTCGTTTGTAAGTCAGAGATTGATTTTGCAGCAAACTTATCTTTCGCATCCTTTAGTAAGCACAAGAATACATCTGCTAATGCACCAGCATCAAAGTCAGCACGGTGTGCTTCTTCTTCGTTGTAATTTACGTGATAATAACGTGATAAGTTACCTAAACGATATGCTCTACGATCTGGTAATACAGCACGTGACATATCTAAGGTATCAATCACAACATTGGTTAATGGTTTTCTGCCAATACGACGTAACTCTTCATTTAAGAAGAAATAGTCAAAAGTCGCATTATGTGCAACTAAAACATCATCTTTGATATAGTCTAAGATTTCATCAATTGCTTCCGCAAATGGCTTGGCATTTTTTACCATGTCATTTGTAATATTTGTCTTTGATGTAATAAAACCAGGAATAGAAACTGGTGGCTTAATAAACATCTGCTTACGATCAATAATTGTTGAATTCTTTATACGTACAGCACCAAATTCAATAATATGGTCAAAGTAACAAGATAAACCGTAGTCTCTAAGTCAAAAGATACATATGTTACATCATCTAGATTTTCATCTGTCGCATTGCGAACAATTGTTAATTCATCATTTGCTAGATTAAATTCACATCCCAGTCCAACTTTAAAGTCTCTCTCTGGATCTTTCTTCTTTAATCCTTGTGCTGTGTTATACGCCTTTACAAGAGACTGTACATCCGCATGATCAGTAATCGCAATACCACGATGTCCTAAGTTATATACATAGGTAATGATATCATTTACATCGCAAACACCATCCATTTCAGATAAGTTTGTATGCATGTGTAACTCGACACGCTTAGCTTCCGCTAAATCAACTGTCTTCGCTTTTTCAATCTTTACAACATTAGAAGCGATACAGGTTAAATCCTTAGCAAAGTTATCATAAGAAATTGTTCCATAGATACGGACGTAATCACCATCACGAATTGAAGAAAGATCTTCTTTTGTCACACCTCTACCTTCAAAAGCGCTTAACCGAAATTGCATCTGTACCATCAAAAACACTAAAACTTTGAATTGTCTTTCCAGACTTACGAATTTCAATGAAGTCATTCCCAAACACTTCACCTTCAAATTGTATATCTGCAATTGGATCATGAACATCTACTAAACTAATTTTCTCGTAGTCATCCATCTTGGTACGTTGATATTTATAGGTTAGCTTTTCTTGTGGCTTTTCGACCTCATCACTTACAACCTTTACATTGACTTCTTTAATTTCCTTTTGCATAACAGGAATCAATGTTTCTGTAAGTACACTCACACCATGCAAACCAATCGTCGCTAAAAAGGACTCTACATGTTCAATATAACTACTTGCACGGTCACAATCAGTTGCACTAGCAAATGCATATTTAATAATGCACTTTTGAGCATCGTATTGGAAAGTGCCACTTTCAAGAATACGCATTTCAGGATTTGTATTAAAAAATACTTCTAAGTATTTTCTAATTTCTACTTGATTACAACGATTTTGTTCTGGCTGAATAAATAATTTGGATATTTGAGCCTGTTAGATTATTTAATCTATGACGGATTTCTTGATAAATATCAAAAGATAATACATTTGGAGTATGTAAATGTATCTCTAAAAGATTTTGTGCACGAAATAAACGAACTCTTTCAATTTCGATTTCATCATAAAGCTCATCTTGATTATCTATTTTCACTAAATCTTTTTAAATATTGCGTCATACATTACTCCTTTTCGTCCCCTTATTTTAACATAAAAATACTTTTACTTCCCCTCATTCTTGTATAAGCATCTTATAGAATTCAGCAAAAAAGAAAGGTGACTGATACTTCTAGTCACCTCATAACTTACTTAAAGAAACCGGATAAGAATTTCTTTGCGGAACGAATTCCAACATTAATTAATTCTGTTTCTGTACGATTACGAATCTTCTTTGCAATACGTCCAGACCAGTCATTTTCTTTACTGCGTTTCGCAGCTTCTTTTGCCTGAGCAGCCGCAAGTTTTTCTTGTTCAAGCTTCTCTTTTGCAAGACGTGTTTCTTCTTCCTCTTGCTCCTTAATAGCATTCATACTCTCAAACGCACTCTCTGGGTCAATATCTTTTTCATACTTACCATAGATAGAGTCATGTTGAATCGTCTGCATCACCAAACGATTCATCCGCAATCTGCATTGATGACATTGGAGGTAAGATCATTGTCTCTTCTACCATTGTAGGAGCACCATCTTCATCCAACACAGATACTAAAGCAGTACCAGTCTTCATATTTCGTAATACGTTCTGCTGTATCTAAATTAGGATTTGCACGGAAGGAATCAGCAGCTAACTTAACTGCCTTAATTTCTGTTGGTGTATATGCACGTAATGCATGTTGAATACGATTGGATAATTGTGCAAGAACTGAATTAGGAATATCGTTTGGAGATTGTGTAATAAAGAATACACCAACACCCTTTGAACGAACTAACTTAACAATCTGTTCAATCTTATCAAGCAATGCCTTAGGGGCATCCTTAAATAATAAGTGAGCTTCATCAAAGAAGAATACAATCTTTGGCTTCTCTACATCACCAACTTCTGGTAAATCTTGATAGATACGATTTAATAACCATAACAAGAATGTAGCGTAAAGAAGTGGATGTTGGAATAACTCTTGGCACTCCAACATATTCATCATACCTAGTCCACCTTCTGTAGAAATCAAATCATGTATTGAAAGTGCAGGCATACCAAATAAGTTTGTTCCACCCTGTTGTTCTAACTGTAATAACTTTCTTTGAATACCACCAATACTTTGTTTTGTAACATTACCATATTTCAAAGAAAGCTCACTAGCATGTTCACCAACATAATTTGTCATCGCTTGAAGATCCTTCAAGTCGATAATATCTAGGTTCATATCTTGAGCAACTTTCAAGATGATTTGAAGGTTACCTTCTTGTGCATCTGTAAGTTCTAAAATACGCGCAAGTAATAAAGAATCAAATTCTTCCATGATGGCACGAATTGGATGACCCTTCTTACGATATACATCAAAAAAGTGTACAGGAAACTTACGTACTTCAAAATCAGTGATACCAAGCTTTTTCAAGTCTACCTGAAATAGCAGATAAATCTCCTTCTTGAATCATTCCTGATAAATCACCCTTAACATCCGCGATAAATGTAGATACACCCATTTGGCTTAATGATTCTGCAATAACCTTTAATGTAACAGTCTTACCAGTACCTGAAGCACCCGCAATTAAGCCATGACGATTTAACATGTTTGGCAATAATCGAATTTCTTTATCGCCAGCTTTTCCCAATAAAATATAGTTTTCTTTTAACATTTTTTCCTCACTAAATAACGCAAATACCACCACAGTCACGAATACGTAACTTATAGCAGCAATCCTTACCAAATGTAGCTTCCATTAAAGCAATATATTCAGCAGTCTTTGCGTGTGGAACATATGCTTGAATTGTTCCTGCAAAACCACCACCATGAACACGATATGCACCATCATCACCAAGTACTGATTTCACTCAGTGCTAATGCAATCGCAAGTGCTTGATTTTGGCTATCACCTGGAATTAATACATTCTGTAGATACATATAAGATGAATGACCACTCTCTTTGACTAAGCGTAAGAAAGTCTTAATATCATTCTCTTTTAATGCCTCTGCCTGTAGTTTTGCACGATTGGTTTCATTTAGGAAGTGATATGCACGTAAGAATGCACGGTCACTTACTTCCTGACGAATCTTCGCTGCATTTGCTAGTAATTCATTTAATGTAATTTGGCTTAGTACTTCTTTGCCAAATAGTTTAGCAACCGCCTTCATTTCATAAAGGTACTGCACTATATTCATCACTCAAATCCGCATGGCTTGCCTTAACATCTGTCAAAATTAAGTCATATCCATAATCTGCAGGATTAAATGGAATTGAAGTAACTTGTGGGTTTTCTTTATTCGCAAAATCCATTGCCGCAAAGCTACCAACAGAACATGCCATCTGATCAAGTAAACCACTTGCCTTCATAAAGTATACATTCTCTGAGAACTGACCAATCTTTGCGATTTCTTCAGATGAAATCGCTGCGTCATTATATAAATGACTGAAGATAGTTCCGATTAATACTTCAAATGCAGCAGAACTAGACATACCGCCACCAGAAAGTACATTACTTTCAGAATACGCTTTAAAACCACCAACTTTATAACCCTTCTTTGTAAAGCCAGCAGCGATACCACGAATTAAAGATTCTGTTGTGTTCTTTTCAGCTTCATTAATTTCTAAATTGTGTAAATCAACTGGACTAACACTGAAATCCCTTAGCGTGATAAGTAACGATAGAATCATCTGTAGGAACAACCACCGCAATGACATCTAAATCAATACTAGCCGCAACTACACGACCTAATTGATGGTCTGTATGATTTCCACCTACTTCCGTTCTTCCTGGTGCACTAAAGATATGTGCTTCTTTATCCCCTAATAAATCTTTCGCTTTTGAAAGTACTTCTTCATAGCGTACTTTTCTGTGATGCAAGTGCATCAGCACCATAGAGTGCTGTCAATTTCTCATCTAATTGACCTGCCTTTACTGCGTTTATGATTTCTGTAATGACCATAGTATCCCCCTTATTATTTAGCCATTTTTTCAAATGCATTTCGAGCTGCATTTTGCTCTGCTTGTTTTTTGGATTGTCCACTACCCGTACCAAGTACTAATCCATCCACCAGAACATTCATTACAAATTCTGGTGCGTTACTTGGACCTGTTTCACTAACCAACTCATATTTAACCGTTTGACGTGAATCAGATTGAACATATTCCTGCAGCTTTGTTTTATAGTCATGGATAACACCTACATCCTCAGGATGTGCAAGTCTTGGTGTAATAACTTCTGAAAGAATGTTATCAACCGCATCCATTCCTTGATCTAAGAATAATGCACCTAGGAAAGCTTCAAACATATCCGCAATAATCGCATCCTTGTTTCTACCACCTGTCTTTTCTTCACCAGAACCTCAATAATAAATAATCATTGAGATGTAACTGGCGACCATAAATCGCTAGTGCTTTTTCACATACAAGTTGTGCACGTAAACGTGTCATATGTCCTTCACTTAAGTTTAATGGATAAATTGCATTACTAGACCAAAGTTGTAGTACTGCATCACCCATAAACTCTAATCGCTCATTGTCATTCTTACTCTTGTGTTCATGTGCATAACTAGAATGTATAAATGCTTGTTGTATCATCTTTTACATTATTTACTTTGATATGACGATGTTTCTAGCCATTCAATAATATTCAAAATAGTACCTCCTAATCTGCGTATTCCGCATTCTTTTCATTCCGTTTACGAACGGATTCTAACAGAATTTGATAATCTGGATTATCCGCAGATTCCATCACTTTTAATGCATCTTTGCGGGCTTGGTTAATCATTGCAGTATCCTCAACAATATTTCCTAAAATAAAGTCAGGAACACCACTTTGCCTTGTACCAAGTATATCACCAGGGCCACGCAAACGTAAATCTTCATAGGATATTTCAAAGCCATTGTTGGATTTTACAAGCACCTCTAAGCGTTGTAATACACGTTCTTCTTGACTGCTGTTAATAACCAACAATATCCCTGCTCACTACCGCGTTGGATACGACCACGCAACTGATGTAATTGGGATAAACCAAAGCGGTCTGCATCATAGATAATCATACCCTGTCGCATTTACAACATTGACACCAACCTCAACGACAGTTGTAGATACGAGTATCTGAATATCATTGTCATGGAATGCTTGCATGATTGCTTGTTTTTCGTCAGTTGTCATACGGCCATGTAAACATGCAACTTTATATTTTGGAAATAACTTCTGTATCGATACTGTTGTATCATACACATTTCGTGCGTGATACTCTTCATTTTCATCAACAGCAGCACAAATCACATATAACTGTCTTCCACTTTCAAGAAGACACTTTACATCATCTAAAACAGAACGGAAACTATTCTCTTTGATAAGTGTTGTAACAGGTGCAATTCTGCCAGCTGGCATCGTTTCAATTGTGCTAACGTCCATGTCCCCAAATAAGGATGCCGCAAGTGTTCTAGGAATCGGAGTTGCACTCATCAAAAGAAAATCTACTTGTTCACCTTTTTGTTTTAATGCTTTACGTTGGGCTACCCCAAAGCGTTGTTGTTCATCAGCAATTGTTAATCCTAGCTTATGGAAAACAACGGTATCTTGTATCATACTATGCGTCCCAATTAGGATATCAATTTTCCCAGATGATACATCTTCCAAAATCTCTTTCTTCTTTGATGATGTCAATGCTGAATATAGAACTTCTGTTTTTACGCCAAAAGGCGCAAGAACTTCATTAACAGATTGATAATGTTGACGAGCAAGAATTTCTGTTGGTGCTAGCATTGCACCTTGATATCCACTTAAATAAGCCGCATATAAGGCAAGTGTTGCCACAACTGTCTTACCACAACCAACATCCCCTTGTACCAAACGATACATCGTATGTGTACTACCCATATCATTTAGAATCTTTTCTAATGTATCTCTTTGATCCGCTGTCATCTCAAAGCTAAGACTTTGAATTGCTTGTTGGATTTTCTTAGAAGAAAAGACTTTTTGGTTTTTTTTCAATACGAATTCCATCTGTATTACGCATCAGTTGAATCGCAGTAAAGAATCGTAAAAACTCTGCATACTTTAGCGTACGTACAGCAGCTTGAACTTCATTCATACTCGTTGGAATATGAATATAACGATACGCCAGCTTTAGTGGTAATAATCGATATGCTTGCCGAAATTCATCAGGAATATCATCTAAAATTTCATCCTGTAAATGATTTAGAAACAGAATGAATAATCGTTTGTAATGTCTTTTGACGAATACCTTCTTTAATACTATAGATGGGTGTAATTGCCGCATGTTCTGCTAAAGGCTTTGTATCATAGCTGATAGCTGTAACTTTACTGTTACCTTGATATACACCTTGTATTGTTAATATCTGATTTAAGTTTAAACTCTTTGCCCATGGACGATTAAAAATTGTGACAGTTAATATTTGTTCCTGAGAGCGTACTTGAAAAGTAGTTGTTACAAGTCTACCTTTACGCCAACTTCTAGGTAGTTGAACAACCTCTCCCTCAAACCAAACTTTATCTTTTATTTTCCAATCCACAAAAGCTGTAGTCGTGATTGTCTCATAGCGATAGGGATAATACATTAAAAGGTCATCCGTTGTATGAAGACCAAGTTGATGTAATACTTCCAGCCGTTTTGGAGTTAATTTTAGTTTCTTATCACTTAAATCCATGTGTTTATTATACCATTGAACCTATAAAATGATTGCGTTTACATTGCGGCTTTAAGCTTATTTAAGATTTCAACTTTTGTTAGTTTAAAATCATCATGTCCACGCAAATAATATTCAAAATCTAATTCCTCTAAAAATTGTATAAAGAATGCTAAGCGAGTAGGATCATACTGACTATTATTGTCGTAATAATCTTCATATTCAGCATCTGCCGCAATCACAACCTTCTCTTCCTCAACATAATATAAAACTGCATCACGTGTATGTGGAGTATCAATGTGAATCCCCTTTACATGAATATCTCCTAAATCAAATACAATTTCAGAGTCAAATGTAATATCTGCTTCGCGAACCTGTATCATGCCAATATCGGAATACTGCTTATGCATGCAATCATAACAAAACTGAATATCTTCTCCCGTCTTTAAACGTTGTTGCATCGCCTCTTCTGTCCATTTCCAATCCTTTACTTTCTTTAAGTATGTATTGGTCTTTACAGAAGCAATCATCGGTACATTACAAGCAACCATACCAAAAGTATGGTCCCAGTGCCAATGTGTAATTGCTAAAAGCTTAGGTTTCTTTAAACCTAATTCTTTCACTTCTGATAAAAACTTATGATAGTTTTCAGGACTATTACCAGCATCGATCTGCAGTTAAACTTGGAGCCACGAATTAAATAAACATATGGTTGATCTGTTACTGGATTATTTTCCATGTAATAAATATGGTCTGTAAATTTCTTCATAGTTACCCCTTTGTTTTCTGTATAGCTGTAAAGGCAATTATTGTACCGATACAAGATAAGATAGCACCAACTAGCAATGCATGTGAGATACCGCTAAAGTCAATTAACCATCCGCCAATGATTGATGAAAATACAGCACCACCAGCTTGCATCAAATTAAACATCATCTGTGCTTTTACAGTATCCTTTTCATCAATCATAATATTTGCATATTGCACAGATGCAGGAATATATAGTGCAAAAGAAACAAACTGTAAAGCAAAATCCAAATGATAATGTCATAAGTGATGGTGAAAGCCATACAATAATAGCTTTTACACTAAACATAATCATCGAAAATAAGAGTAACGAAGATACTTTAAAACGACGACTAATCTCTTTAAACCCTATCATTCCCGGAAGTTCCATGAGTGCCATAAAGGCAATCAAATATCCCATTTCACGGTTATCTCCACCAACATTTCGTACGATAGAAATAGTAAAGTTTGTGATAAAGGCATGTGCATAATAGATAAATAACATTGCAATGGATAAAACTATAAACTTTGGATTTTCTTTAAAGAATACAAGTAATGAACTAGATTTATTGTTCGTCAAAGAATTCGTCGTATCTAGCGTAGTTTGGATACGATGACGCGTAATATATATGCATAATAAAATGATTAATACCGTAATAATAAACAGTGCTGTCGGGAATAGATTTCATACCGATTCTTTCAATAAGATATCCCCATCACAGCAGAAAGAATCGCAAAACATAATGAACCTCCCGCACGACATAAGCCAAAAGTTAATCTTAGACTTTGAGGGTATCCATTAAAAACTGCACAGAAGTCAAAAATGCAATGACAGCATTCGCTAGCGTAATCATCACGACATAATTAAGTGTTAATATAACCGAACGAACACTAATAAAGAATAGTCCAATTGAACACACAAAGATAATTACAATCGATACCAAAAATATTGTCATTGCGTTAATCTTCTTTGAACGATCTGCTAAATCCGCAAAAATGGTTGTAAAATTAGCGCACATATATTTGCAGAAGCTAGGATATAACCTGCTTCACGATTTGAATATCCACATGATAAAAGATAGGTTACTG